>Ga0056128_1012568_pt1 | contig 10335 bp, 6 predicted proteins | sample WorMetLIZISLAND2_FD_71113 | JGI IMG/M metagenome (GOLD analysis project Ga0056128, IMG submission 71113) | Marine gutless worms symbiont microbial communities from Max Planck institute for Marine Microbiology, Germany - Olavius geniculatus... ... | reverse complement strand
CGGGCCTGTGTTCGAGTAAAGGGACAGCACTTTGAACATCTGCTGTAACTTCTGACTATGATGTTGCTAATCAACAGTTTGTTCAACTTCAAACGTTGGCGTTATAACATTTAATGATTTTGTAACTGGCGTTGTTTGTTCGTTGGAGTACTGCAGTGCAGTTGCCTCTACTGTTGGTGCCACAGGAAAATCTCAGCTGGTACTCTGTTTTTAAAATTTCTCGCAAAGTAACACATGCTATTAAGTGCTGATTCTCTAACGATTATTTTTGTCAAAAACTATTGCTATTGAACCAGGGCTGTTGGAGTTATTGCAAAAGGTAGCAGGGGTCCGGTTTTTTTTGAGACACAGTGTATTTGCTGCAACACCAGCGTTACAACTTAACTACTAAATGTTGTGATTTGATGAACTTTTGCTTCAAAAACATCCAAAATTGCATTCAAAATTTGGCTCAATTTTGGACAAATTTAGACTTTGATCATAAATATCTCTGAAACAGGTCAAAGATCAGAAAACAAGGTTATATCTACAATCTCCCGCATTTGAAGATAAAACTTCATGGACTTTGGTCAAGAAGAGTAACAACGGATTTTAAGACAGGCATTTTAACCTACCCCAAATCAGCTTGTTTGGAGAACCATATTTTGGTGCTGTTGTCTCCATAGATGTAAAAAACGTTTCATAAAAAAATTTAAAAAAATGTAAAAAAAACGTGGCAAAAATAAAAAAAACGTTTAAAAATGTTGATAACAAACGTTAGCCTTAATTTGTTCGACTTCTTGCTTAAAACTTAATGCTGTAATTGCAGTACAGCTAGAACTAAAGAAAGAGATAAAATATTATTCAATGTCAATTCAACCGTGTGGTCATAAGACCACGTATCACTAGACTAAGTAAGTAAACTACCACCACTATAGCATATTAATTCGTTTATGTGGCTTTAAAAGCCCTTCTCGACGTTTTCGGTAAAATTTTCAAATTTTGATGAACGTTTTTTAAAAAAAAATTTTAAAAACGTTGAGAAAATAAAAAAAAACGTTAAAAAACATAAAAAAAACTGGCAGGAATAAAAAAACGTAAAAAAGTTTTTTTACATCTACTGTTGTCTCATATTTGCTGGCCACCCACTCTGTGATGTGTTCTTAGTCACTGAGGAGCAATGTCTGAGTCAGATCCGCCATGACGAACTGTTTGGCGCTCAGGACTGGAACGCCATCGGCAAGAAGGCGGAGGAAGATAAGAAGAAGTAAGAGATAATTACAGTGCTGTTATATCCCTGCTCTTTGACTCATAAAACAACTAAACAAAAGTGTCAGCAAAGCTCATCGGAAAGCAGCAGAACTGTCTTTTGAAACGAAACTTCGAATATTGACCATTTGTTGCATCATTTACAATATTTAGTAAGTAAGTAAGTAAGATTATTTAGAAGGTGCAATTTAATAATAGCCACAATGCACCACGCTCGCAGTGCTCGAACAAAAATGTCTTCGACTTGTTTAAACTGTTCAAAGTTAATGTCAGTTTGTCTCAGATGAGCTGGCAGACTGTTCCACAGTGTACTATTTCATTTACTTTAGGTTCTGCATGTTAAATTACACTATTATTCTTTTTATCTTGTGCACTGTTGATTCATTTGCAGCCTACATGACACTATTTACACATGTTTTGATGTATGTATCCTTGCGTTGTTTTATTCACCGATTAGTTCCATTGATGCATCAGTTTGCCGACTTTTTTTAGCTGAAAATACAAAATGCAAGTGATTTTTCTGAAAAAGTGTCGGATGTTCAGCGATATCATCTTTGATAACATCACTCGTTGGTGTCAAGTTAATGCCAGACTGATGCCAACAACTGCAACAGCAGCAGTGCTGGTACTAGCGGTGTTGTGCTAACGATGCCAGTTCTGACGATGACGAATACATGCGAGGGTCATTCAAAAAGTTCATAGACTAACATAGTTAGGGAAAAGAGATACACAGTACATTATATTTTGCTGTTTTTTAACATACTTCTACTTTTTTGCAACTAAAATGCACTTAGTCTAGCGTCTCCCCAATGCTTGGATTTTGTTGTAGAATAACTTCCCAGTCTTCCAGCCAGCAATGTGCCATGCAGATTATGTCTCTGTCCTCAGCAACTGCGTCTCTTTTCATGACTTCTAATTATAGCCCATTAACAAGAGTATCGCAGCACTCGATGGTACTAACCAGTGACAGTGTCATTGACATTTATATTGTCACGCTACATCGGATATGAACTTGTTGAATGCCCTCGTAATCTGCGTGGCAGACTGCTGGTCGGAAGTCCAAGGTCATAATTTTGTCTGCAGTGGAATCTGAGATTTGGAGATATGCTGGACCAAGTGTGTTTCTACGGCAAAAAGACTATGTTGAGAAGTGGCAATATATAATATGAATAGAGATTATATTATATGGCAAAAATTTCATATCGATTATCGTAGCAATTCATATCACGATATCGTGAGACCAGAGACCCTGCGGAAAGACAAGTGGGAGCGATGGAGGTCGGCGGTGAGGGGAGGAGGAAGGAGGTGAGCTATTTGACTTTAGACAGTTGTTGATAGGACAGTTTCTGCCATGGTACAATCACACGACGACCGACGGGGAGAGCGTGGTGGGAAAGGGACAGGTGGCAGCGGGTGTGGCAGCAGGCTTCGCATGCATTTGGTCTGGTTTGGTCACTCTGGTGTTTACAACTAACAGGCAGTCAGGGTGCGATGAGCCAGTATGTTGATGATGATGAAGGACGAATTGACTTTAGCGTGGTGTTAAGTCTTAAGACTACAAGGACACGTAACAATAAGCCTAAACAGTGAAGTCACGTAATGGTAGTCAGTGCAGTGAGACGTTGTTAGTCATGACTGTAAGATCGGGCAAAAAGTTCGGTTTTCAGTCTGCTGCGGAAAACTTGCAATGATGGAGTTATATGTTATTATCCTGGACTCCCTGGACCAGCACACGGTAAGACGACGGCCGATTCGGCAACAGCCGCAGCAGTGTCAAAGAGCAGGCCTGTGAGCCACCCAGTCACCCATACACTGCCTCCAGTTCCTCATTAGCGCCCCGGGTGGTCTGCCAGTCTGCTACTCCCCTCCCCATCACCCAGTTGCCGTGAAATCTGTTGCAATATGGGGGGGGGCATTAAACCGTCACCGTGTTACTTACATACTGTCACTGCCCTGCTTTTCTGGCAGACGTCTGTAACTGATCTGTCTGCACGCTACTGTGGGTGCAGTCGGGTGTCGTCTGCGCAATATCGTAGGCACATTCTGTTCCACAATATCGTAGGGACCCGTGGTTGGCGATCGATATTGTGATATTACCTTATTGATATAATCCCTACATACGAATATCTTTTGCCTAACTATGTCAGTCTATGAAGTTTTTTGAGTGATCCTCGTAGATACAAAGTCATGGTGTATGTGTACATGGTAGGGTAGCGGACAAGAAGGCTGCTATTGGTTACACATATGAGGACAACAATAGTAGCATTGCTACTGGTGGTGGGGGTGGGAGTGGTGCTGATAGCATTGACATGGATGATGCCAGTTCAGATGACGATGAAGATATCGATCTCGGTCAGCCAATTCTTTATCCAATGCGCTCAGGGTTTTCATGCATTCTTGAAAGTCCTGGAATTTTTTGGTTTAAATTCAAGGCCTTGAAAGTCTTTGAAAACCTGGTTGCTCATTGAAAGTCCTTAAATTTGCATTCTTAGCTTCTTTAAAGTCTTCGATTTTTTACGCGCGAGAGCTTGCATAGCTATAGCGCGTATTAGCTACGGTAATTCTGTCTGTTCGTTTGTTCGTTACGACTTGGTACCAATCCAAGACCAGGTGAGATAGAGATTTCCGGTTTTCATCATATCATAGCGTATTGTCTCTAGTATTTCGCGACAAAATTTCATCCCACTGGGTAAAGGGGATCCCCTCGAACGAGAGGGCGAAAGAGGGGCACTCCCCCTAAGCGTTATTTTACCACTATAGGCTCGTCTAACGTGAAAATGGTTGCAGATAGGCACAGACATGCTGCTTGTCGTAACAAGCACTGGTGTCGAGCTTCTTGGAAATGTCAACATCGATGACTTTGAATGACCTTGAACCCCCATAATAGTGGGTTTTAGTGAATTTTTCACGATTTTGGGCTGCGGCATGCATTTCAAGAGTGAATTGCACCAAAATGGCTGGAGATAGACCAAAACAACCTGCGTATGAAATTTTCAGCATTGAATGTAGATTTTAGCAGTTCGAACCCTCTACATTCAATTAGGGTTGCGCAAGCGGGTACCAAAGAGGGGTACCCTTCTAAAAAGTTGTTATTTATTAGTTGTTGGCTTGTCTAGCGTGAAAATAGTTGCAGATATGCACAGACATGCTGCTTATCATAACAAGCACTAGCGACGAGCTTCTTAGAAATGTCAACATCGATGACCTTAAATGACCTTGAACCTTAAAAATATTAATTTTTAGTGATTTTTTGACGATTTTTGGCTGCAAAAGAGTGAATTGCGACGAAATGGATCGAGATAGGCCAAGATTACTTGCGAACAGGAACTGCTATAAGCTCTCGTGCATCTCACGAGCATTAGCTCGGATTTCTTGTTTTAGTATATTTAGCAGCAAAAACAAGCGTGAACATGCAGCTTCCGCAGAAAAGAAACCTGTAGTATTGTAATTGCGAGATTGCATGTGAGTTCTATGTAGTTATTGACATGTCACATAATGTCAGGGTTCCCACTGGTTCTGAAAAAGTCCTGAAATTTGACTTTTCGTTTTTCGGGACCTGAAAAGTCCTGAAATTGGACATTGGTGCTGAAGGAGTCATGAAAATGTCCTGATTTTTGCTAGTATTATCCTGAAAAAACAAGATGCTGAATCCGTAATTTTTTCCAGTAACATTTGTGCTTAATTACTGCAATTACTTACGTGTTTCACGTGAACTAAATCACTTAACTTTTATGTTTATATACTACCTGCTGTCAGGTAATACTTCATGTATCACTTTTTCTCACTAAAATAACTCAGGTGCTTTTAGTTTAGCTAAGTGTGTCGATGGGTTTTTCCTGTTTTTATGGTGCTGAAAAAGTCCTGAATTTTGATTCTGTCATTTGAGTGGGAACTCTGTAAAGTGTAATGATGTCAAGTAATGTAGACATATTAGTCCTTGAAATTAGTGTTGGCAGCTCTTGAAAGTTCATGAATATTATTATCTGTCCCATTGCTATAGCATAGCAAGGGACAGATTATAAAATTACTTGCGTCTGTCCGTCATTCTGTCAGTCTGTCTGTACACACTCCTACAGCCGCAATTTTTATTTGATTCTGATGAAATTTTGCCCAGTGATTCGGGGCTCGAAAAGTAAGATTGAGTTTGTTTGTGATAAAAATCTGTTAACTCCTTCCCCTATTTTACCCCAGTTTTTAAAAAATTTGCATTACGGCTTATGGAGACTTCAAAGCGGTATAACTCGGTCCCCGTAAAAGATAATTGCACGCTGTTTGCACCTGTTCACCTACCCTCTATTTTCGGGCCCTGGTTATTTGACGGTGTCATTTAAATTTATCCCCTGCCGACCTCTGTTGCCATGGCAACGAATTTTTGCACAAAATTGACTATAACTCGGTCCCTGTGAAAGATAATTGCGCGCTGTTTGCACGTCCCCCCCCTATTTTCGGGTTTGGGCTATCCAATGGTGTCATTTAAATTTCTCACCTGCCGACCTCTGTTGCCATGGCAACGAATTTTTGGACAAAATTGACTATAACTCGGTGCCTGTGAAAGATAATTGCGCGCTGTTTGCACCTACCCCCCTATTTTCGGGTCTGGGCTGTCCGATGTCGTTAAAATTTCTCCCCTGCTGGCCCCTGTTGCCATGGCAACGAATTATTTTGGGACAAAATTGACTATAACTCGGCACCTGTGAAAGATAATTGCTAGCTGTTTTCTCCTACCCCCTATTTTCGGGCCTGGGCTATGCAATGGTGTCATGTAAATTTCTCCCCTGAAGAGCCCTTTTTCATGGCAACCAACCGTTTTTATTTGAAGACAAAATTGACTGCAGTCTCACAAGAGCATCAAACCCTGAAACGCAGCTGCTAGGCTATATAGCGTGGCAATGGGACAGATACCTCATTCCACAGAACGTATTTCTAATTACTCGTTTTGATACTACATTGGGAACCTTGTGCACTCTTTATTATTTTTTATCGTATTATTTCTGGGTGCCGTCACGGTAAACTAATGCAGCACATTTCATCGTAGAATGGTCTGTCTCGCAGTTTGTTTCATTCGTGCATTTACTTTAACCATTCGACAGATTTTGATGTCATTTGGCAGATACATTGTGGGGTTATATGATTTCAATTTTTCTAGTTTTTGGATTGTACGATTTGATTGTAAGATGAATTATAACGATGACACTGTCGTTGTAGATAATATAATCGACATTGATGCTCTGACTACTGAACAGGAACAGGTGCTCAACTCAATCTCGGTCGAGTACGGAATGCAAGGAATGGATTATTCCGAGTTAGTTTCAACCGCATGTTACGTAACTTGTATTGTATTGGGAATGCTGTGGAATTGTTAATGAAACATTTCTATCCAGTAGAACTGTTCACTGCTAACTTCATATCTGCTGCAGCACTGTGTCATGTTGCAGTAGTTAGCATATAGTTTGAGATTTTGCATTTGTTTGGTTCATCACATTGCTACAACTAAATGACATGTCTGGGAGTCAGTGTTGTCGGCCAGCTAAAAAAACTGATTAGCAGTTTTGCGCGGTCATTGCTGCACAATTTTGAAATTGATTAGCAATGTCTCATAATTGATTAGCAGTTTGGTATCGGCAACATCTTTAAAATTTTAGATGAATTGCTCGTCAATTTACCGTATTGTATAACAAAAATTTGATTAATGTGTGTTATTGCTAAAAAGAAATATATCAACTTCAAATGACAAGTATTTGTTGTGCATCATACACCAACACCAAGTACACCAGTACACAGTGATGACAGTATAGTGTATACAGTTTAGACGATGAGTTGTAGCATGTGATAAATGAAACTGAACTGTTGAACACAATCTAAACTAGCACCAAAATACCGAAATTTAAAATTAAAACCGTAAAATGAAAACATGGACTTAGTCAGCTAGCACTTGAAAATATGAAACAGTCCCTTTTTGTTTTTTACTGTGAGACGAAATTGATCTTGTATCGCATGGCGTTAAATATGCGTTGCAAATGGTGATGCGGTACCGCTCATTGGCAACACTGCCAGGAGTTGTCCGAGAATTTTACTGTGCTCACTGGACCATGGACACCCAGATGAAACAAAAATATTATTGTGAAAGTCGGTGTTGGCGGTGTTAAGGTGTCTGCAACTTGACCGTGATGAGATAGAGTCACTGAGGCAAGCACGGCTTCTCGAGGAAGAAAAAGCCCAGTATTCTGTAAGAATGATTGCCGATATTCTCGTTGTATTGTTGTTATCTGTCATTGTTACTGTTTTGACAAAAAATCATTTCCTGTTGGCATAAAAAGCAACGAAGCCAGGTTTTTAGTTTTTATATTGTTGAGTAGTTTTTTTATCTTTGTTTGTGCATCTTTATCGGTGGTTTATTGCTGTTGTTTAAATCTTCTGGTATCGTTTGTTTGATTCCTTGATGTTGTTTTTCATTGTCAGTGCCCGAGTGCGTGTGACTGTTTGGAAAGACTCGTTCTGACTTGACCAGTAATGTAAAACCCTACTCCTTCACTTATGATCGACGTTTTTATTGTGTGCACTAACTGGATGCGATTGTTTGGCGCAGTGGTGTAGCCTCCTGTTTGATGTAACGTTGCGCAGGGTCGCAAGTCGCGTCGGGAGAGGCGAGCGTACAAGGAGCGAAGAATGAAAGATCGACAACCCAGCCCACCGAGGTCTGATATCAGATTCAGTGAATTTCTTGCTGATATTGTGCGCGTTATAAATTAAATTAAAATAAAAAAAATTAAATTTACTTACTGATATCACTGATCAGTGAAATTTTTGTGCCTCCATTGCCACCAGTGTTGTCAAGTCCGCTCAGTTGAGTCCGAGTCCATTGAGTTTAATGAGGCAGCAAGGAACATCAGTGACAATATATACTTTATTTCGCATCAAAGCAGCACAGCCTGATAATAAGAGAGAAAGAAAAAAAGAAATACACACACATAATGTACAGTTAAAAACACCTACCACGAACATAGAACGACCATCCTAAATGACATATTCACAAGTATACGGACACAGTTAAAAGCATAAACAGACATAACTTGTTTAAAATCAATAAGGCTTAAACATTTGTTCATAAAACACAGAAATCGCTACACTAGGTGTGTTGAGAAACTTCCTGAGATTATCAGAACTTGAAAAGAATTGTTAGAAAGTTTAAAGCTAGTAGCTACAACAATAAAAAGACAGCATTAACATTCAGCCTACAGCTCTTCGTATTGCACTTTAACAGAACTTGCTCTGAGTACACGAGTCCACGTCCGAGTCCAAGATTAGCTGAAAGTGTGATAGTTGAAAAGAGTGCCCACAGCACTTTGGTTTCTTAGACATGCCAGAAAAATGTGATTGATGTCGATATTCATTTTTTTATCTTGTAGATTACTATCTTTATTCCATATTTTTTATTTCTTATATTAACTAGCCACAATATTAGTACATGCTACGTCAGTGTAACCTTCGTATTTTGCTGGTGCTATACTTCTGATTGTTTTATTGATCACCATTCTATTTGTGTTATTATGGGGCCGTCCTTCCTAGAAGGAGGCCCCATCATGTGTTGATCCTGTCCGTCTGTCTGTCTGTCTGTCTGTCTGTCCCATGCCTCCACCTAGAGGGAAAACGAAAAGGCCTACGAATACCAAACTTGGTAGGAAGAGTCCCTGGGACACCAGCACCTCGTGGACCAATTTCAAGGTCAGGGGGTCAGAGGTCAAGGTCACGGCGGCTAATTGCGTTGTTGGTAAAACTATGTTATCAATATGGTATGATAATTGATTATGTGGCACGCACGTACTCAACTGCAAGGACAGCCCCATAGCGGGCGGCCCCTCAACGGCCACACCCTCTTGTTTTGTAGTGCCCTGTTTCTACTAGTTTAAGTTGCCAGTGCTCATGTTGTTGTAGCTATGCTGCTAAGGAGCATCCGACAAAAACATCTCTGTATAAAGCGTAAGTTGCTCACTGTTTTGTATGTGTTTTTGTTACTGCAAGAGCTCTCTGTTAATAGGAACTGTGCTAGCAGTACAGTAAAGGTTGTACTGTATATCGATGTATTTCTATAACTTATTGATGACTGTCTGGGGGATAAGAGGGAAGATTATTAGAACTGCCATTATATTACTTTTACATGTGCACAATTATAATGGAGATTTCTTACAATTTTAGGTTTAGGTTGTGTTTTGTGTTTTATGCAGGTTAAACTTTCTGTTCTATTATTGTGTGTGTGTGTGATTATTTATACTTTTGCTTTTTCATTTGTTCTGCTGCCCTTGTTTCTAGTGTTATTGCAAGTGATTGAAAGCCAGCATTGGTATTTCGCATGAACAAATTAGTCAGGGAAAACAATTTATTTTGTTCTGGAAAGTCAGGGAAAATGTATTCTGCAGAGTAGTAGGAACCATGTATACTGTGTCGGGACATTAAACCCTACTCACTCACACTTATATAACTTATTATGTGCTGGCATTAATTTTTAGACATTCATACAAGATATTCATTTATCTCCTACCATGGATGTGGCATAAAGCGATTCCTGGAAATTCGTCAGTGATTTTCTTCGTCCAAGTCTCAAGTTGCTTGTATAACGTTATCATCATTGTGCAATGTGCATGAACTCTGAGTTATCTTTCAGCTCAGCACTCATATTCTAGTAGTAGTAGTAGTTGCAGTAGTTGTTGTAAAGGTAAAGGTAAAGGTCAGAATTAGAGCTGTCACAATTGACATTAATGACGTTAATAAATTAACACGCGTTAAAAAAATTAACGTGCTTTAAAAAAATTAATGCACATACGTAAATTTATGTTAATTTACTAAATTTTGTGAAGCAAAAGTTGAAATATTTTGTTAAACTGCTTTTATTTGACAATCAAATGAATTTGAGTAACTAAACTGTAGTTTTCGTTGCATCACTACTGTGAATAAATAATTATTTTGATTTTCGATGACATGCTAATAGATTTCTATGCTACCTATGACGTCAGTTATTGTTGATTATACATTTAAAAATGTGTTTCTAACTTTCTATATTAGACAGGCAGGGCCCCTCAAACGTCGCGAGGC
>Ga0056128_1012564_pt1 | contig 10337 bp, 8 predicted proteins | sample WorMetLIZISLAND2_FD_71113 | JGI IMG/M metagenome (GOLD analysis project Ga0056128, IMG submission 71113) | Marine gutless worms symbiont microbial communities from Max Planck institute for Marine Microbiology, Germany - Olavius geniculatus... ... | reverse complement strand
GACACAGTGTATTAGCAGCTACGTGGATACATCATTGTCATTTCGTTTACCATGTTTGTAACGTATTATAACAGTAGGCAGGCCTAGTACTATTTTTTATTTCGTATTTGGGTGCAATTTTTTTTGTTTTAAGAAACAAATATTATCCTGATCTTAGTTAAACATTCGTTACCTAATGGTTTGACACTTTTGGAAAGCTCTCGGGCAGGGCTACAAGACCCCCAAAATTAAAAATTTTTTCTCTCAATTTTTTGAAGTTTTTGCCAAAGTCGCTGTGCAAACAGCTAGGTGACTAAAATTTGGCAGAAATGTTCACAGCCGACCATTCGAACATAATCTGTACTTTGACCCAGATTGCGCTATAAATGAAACTGCTACCCCCATTTCATTTAGCGCCCTCGTTCGGGGTGACCCCCTTCGAATTTATGGAAAAGCTTTATGGTTCCTGAAACTAGTCTTCCAGGCAGCCGATAGTGAAGATTTGGTGATCCCAGCTTGCACCGTTTTTGACTGATCCACCCATGTGACAGACAGACAGACAGAATTGCGATGGCTAAGACACGTTACAGCAGTAGCTGCTGTTGCGCGTAATAATACAACTGCAATAGAATCGCACTACTAACACATAGCACTAACATTCCAACACTAACTTAACGTGCCTGCCTACACAAACAGCTGGCTCATGACACTGCAAACTAAGTCACTCGGAAAATCAGCAACATACCCACAGATATATACATGCTGATCAAAATGATAAAAACCCTTCCACAACAGCGTCAGCTACATTAACTAGAAATGTCACACAGACAAATTAGGTTAGTAGGTCAGTGTGTCAAAGTATTCAGCAGCCAGGTCAAGATGTAGTGGATCGATGCAAGTCAAACTGCATATGAAAATAGATCTGTGGGTTGAAGTTCAAGTCATGGCATGCATAATTAGCTCACAAGATGTGTCAAGGACTCAGCAGATACGTCAAGGTGATCTAGGTCAAACTGAGTCTGTCTGTGTAACTAGATTCTCAGCAAATAAATCAATACAATGAAATATATAGATACACGACTGCAGCCACACTCCATTTGCATTATGGAAGGCAAAGTTTTTGACCATGACTTCAAACATCAGGCATACACTGCACTGTTCCATGATTATCACTGATTAGTCATCGGATGATGGAATGCCATGAGTAGTGCACTAGTGATGTGTGTGCTTGTTGCTAAGCAACGATTATACACAGTGAATGTGTGTAGTAAATATTTTTCAATACAGCGCAAGATAGTGAAAGTAAAATTCACTGTAAATTCCGAAATATTATATAGTCACGTAGTGTAGCTTGCAGTGCCAAAAATACTACATGCCTTATACACCGTGGGCCATAAAAACATGCCACTTTACTTTTATCCATGTATTCACCAATTATTGACCTATTTATAAAACTCTTTCACTGGCACACTCTGCAGACAATTTGCGATAATGTGATTATTACATATCTCACCACACGGTAAATTCGTTTCTACACTACCTTGTGAAAATATAAATGCAAGCAAAAACTAACGATAATAACAAACATTTAGGTAAATGAAAAAAACCGCTTCAGACCAACATTGCAATGAATGATTCGTATGACGCTAGACTGTGTTATACCCACACAGTCCAGTGTCATACAGACCATTCACTGCAATGTTGGTCTGAAGCGTTTTTTCAATTTTACCAACATGTTTGTTTGTTATTATCATTATGTATACATATTTCATAGATATTTCACAAGATAGTGTAAAGATGCATTTATGGTGTGGTGGGATCCATAATAATCACATAATTGCAAATTGTCTGCAGAGTGTGCCAGTGAAAGAATTGTGAATATCGGTCAATAATTGACGAAGATATGGACAAAAGTAAAATAGCATGTTTTTTGGCCCACGCTGTAGAATTGCCACAATGCATGCCGGATGTTTGATGGCTGCATCAGAAACATTGTACTTGCTTGCCAATGTGGGTCAAGACGTGTGGGTTGCGGAGTCTTTATAGTTCATCCTCAGTCTACACGGTGTTTCATAAAAAACCCCTTTTTCTGTCTTTCATAATTCACTCAAATGATGATCAATTTACATGAAATTTTTACCAGTTGTAGACGAAGAAATACAAATTCAAAATATTTCGACAAATTATGGCAGTTGATTAAATATTCTTTGCTAGTTGTGATGTAACGCTGACGTCATAATCAGGGTTCATAGCAAACTGAGAGGAAAAAATTCAAGGACTTTTCAAGGACTTTCAAGGACCTAAATTTGCAGTTTTCAAGTACCAAAAGTATCGATAAAAAGACATACTCGCGCTACATCAAAATTTAGAGTGAAATATACACAGTGGGAAGTTTTGTTAAGTAAGCAAGTGAACTATAACCAAGTAGTGGTGTAATGCCAAATTTTACAAGAATGCTTTCTTCAAAATTTTAATATGCAAAAATTTCAAAATACGGAACATTTAAATTCAAGGACTTTTCAAGGACTTTCAAGAGCCTAAAATTTTTTTTTTCAAAATTCAAGGACTTTCAAGGACTTCTCAAGGACCCTATGAACCATGCATAATGTGTCACAGGTACAAGCTTGCTAGTCTCAACTGGTGCTGTCAGTTGCTACCCTCCTCCGATGGTGAAAAATCTGGCTCATTGATGACAAATTCTGGAAGTTTTACAGTTGTAGTCACAAAAAAACTCGCAAAGCAATCGCACTTACGTGTCTGTGGGGATAATTGTGGGACTTTCACTTGTTTGAGCAAGACAGTACGCTAACACACCGAGCTTGCAAGACGGTTGAAGTTTTGGATCGTGAGATGCCTGATTTCATGCCCCTATGTTGTTTGGTTGACATGATGAACATTTTTCCTCAGCAAACCAGATTCAGTTCACCATCGAAGCAGGGTAGCAACTGACAGCACAAGTTCAGACTAGCAAACTTGTTCCCATGACACATTATGATGTCAACATTATGTCACAACTAGCAAAGAATATTTAATCAACTGCCATATTTTGTTGAAATATTTTGAATTAGCATTTCTTCAGCTACAACCGGTAAAAATTTCAAGTTAATTGATCTTCATTTGAGTGAATTATAAAAGAAAGAAAAAGGGGTTGTTTTTATGAAACACCGTGTACACTGTCAATGTCAAAGTTGTTAGTGTCAAGCGTAGACTTCTTGGTGACAAGATATTCTGCAGACGGATCAAGGTGCAGATGGTCACACAGCCAATGCAGGTCAGAGTCAGTCGATCTGACTGTAACTAGGTCAGTGTGTCAAGGTCATCAGTGTCAAGATTGTCTGACTTCTTGGTGTCAAGATACTCTGCAGGTAGGTCCAAATGCAGCGGGTCGCGCAGTCTACGTAGGTCATAGTCAGCCTGTTGTATCTTGTCTCGTAGTGCGTTATATGTTGTTACGTCAAACTCCTGCTTGCCTGCCAGGCGATAAAATGACATCAGAAACTCGCGATCTCTCACGTCTGGAACGATGTATTCCTGAGCACACAGACAGCAGCAGCAGCAGCAGTACTAATCAGGTAGCTGCAGCATCACTCACTATGGGGTGGTTTGTGTTTACTAATGTCTAATTTCTATTAGGTGAACTAGTTAGTAATGCAAAAGTTGGCATCTGGCAACTGGATGGCCAACATTTTAGGGTTACCAACAAATTGCCAACTAGTTCACTCTATCACATCTTGTGATAGAACAAACTACTGGGGCAAAAAACAGCAAAAAATGTAAAAAGTTGGTCAACTAGTTGGTGGCCAATTACCACTGAACTAGTTTGCCAACTAGCTGGTAACCCAAAAGTTGGCAAATAGTTAGCACAAGTTGACAACTAATGTTGCCTAATGGAAAATGGCCACAACCAGTCAGTTAACTGAGCTAACAAGTGACCAGCAAGTTAACCAAATACGTGTTACTGAGGCACTAACCATCATTCAAATGCCACCGAACTTCAAGTAGCCTACTTTGGCTAGTTAACTGTTGATCAATCAACTTTCAAAATAGTGGAAAACATTTTATTTTATATGATGGCTGGAAAAGTTCTGATACTAATGGAGATATAACCTGCTGAGACATCAGCTGCAACAGCAAGCATGTCACAGCAAGGTAAAGATCTGCTACTATGGGACGTTTTGTTGATCAAATCTGTCAGCCAGGTCACTGTAACTACACCATGTCCCAAAATTAGCGGCCCCCTGCTTCAAACACGTGTAATCGAGTTTGTAGTTCATTGATTTTAACAAAATAGCGTACATTGCACTATCTTAACATTATTTATGGTCACACCCATTATGACGTATGCATCTTAGTATGTGTGCTCAGTGTAATGTCATTAGAGGAATAACATCAGAGTTTGTTTACATTAAGATATGCTCAATGCATTGTCATTGACAAAGGGATTAAGCAGCAGCATACTCATCTTAAACTAAGAGATTATGTCAAGGCCAAAAGTGGTCATTTTAAGCTCAAACTTTAAAGAAAAGTTCAGAATGATTGTTTCGATGACTGTTTCAAATTTCCTAAAAATCTGTCAGGTATTAATGATTTTACACTAACTTATCTGTGGGGGTGCCGTTAATTTTGGGACACGGTGTAGTAATTGGAAGTCAGCATGGTAGAATGAAAGTCATTTGTTGGTGAGTACAGGAAACTGCCACACAAGTAGAAATGCTAAGATATTGGACAGAAAAGCTGACAATAATGCATGACAAAATGGAATGCTTATGAAAACAATAGTTCCATTTTGTTACTAACACCAAAGAACTAGTTCAGCAGTATAATTCGAGAACCACGAAACCTATAGCACATGGAAAGATGTCAACTACCCGACATGGTCTGCAGTCTTCAACAAGTTGAAGTTTGACCATCTACTGAAGAAGAGATGTACAGAAAAATTGCCAGACAATCGCACGAATGTTTACGACAAAACAAACCAGAAGTAATCAAAAAACATCTACTGTGCAATGCATGTGTGACCGTTTGCTTATTTTTCACCTTGACCCCTTATTAGCTGACTGCACTGATGGCAGCTCTTATAACAAAATGTCTAATTGATGTGACATTACATTACAGTAACTATACCGAGAAACATAGAGATGGAGAGACCCAGAGCATAGACTACTGACCTGTTTAGAAAGTATGTAATATCCAAACATCGCCATGGCTGAGCCAAAGCCAACGAAGTAAGTAACCGGCTCCATTATATCCCAGCTATACTCCCACCAGGTGAGCCGGGCAAGCAGACCAAACTGTAGGCCCATGGCACCAAGACCAAGCCATGTCAGACGATCAGTGCGCCGACGTGACTTCTGCACTATGTCGCGCTTTTGCTATGCACAGACAAACAGACAGACAGACAAAGAGTAAGTAATTTTATAGTGCGTTAGCTGTAAGAACCTTGAACGCGCTCGATGTGCTAGTAAAACGAGAAATAAAAATGTTCTAGATGACGTCTGAAAATAGCTAAACAGTGTGAACTACATTTGAGTGTTCTGAAGAGCATGGCATGACAGAGAGCTAAGGCAGTAAGCAACCTGGCTCACTGCTAGCAACAGCTGATCTGCGGTCATCTGCTAGCAATAACAAAGTGATCACTTTCCAGAGCATGAGATATCCCAAATTTTCTGTGACTTTTTCAAAAATTCACATATATACTGTTTAACGCTATGGTCAACAGTCATTGCTGTGCATTAATTAAAAACAGGCCAGGTATCCCCTGTGCTTTCAGAATTTATCACTCAATGAACTGTGGCAGTCGTTCTAACAGCTGCAAAACGACACGTGAGCACAGCAAGCAAAAATTTGAAAAAAGTAAAATAAAGACTGTATCGTGCAAATTTGCCTAATGTTTATACTTTCATTAATTTTGTTTTCCAGTTTTCATTGATCTTCTTCATTTTCCATGATCATCTTTGGAATTCCCTGACTTTTCCAGTTTTTTTCCAGTGAGTGCCTACACAGACAGACAGACTAGGGTAATGACGTTTACTTGTTCGTAAGGTTCAATCTGTCGCTGAAGTTCATTGAGTTGCATCTGCAGTTGATGTTCTCGTTCTAACTGATACTGTTCCACGTTGAGTCCCGAGTACAGCTGAGATATCGCCGACTTCAACTCATCAACGCTCTTCATCTCTGTACCAAACATAAAACAAAAAGCCAAATTATCAAAAGTACCATCTGCTATAAAATCATTCATTACTGACAAATTATTGCCAAACTGATGCCAAAATTGAGTGTCAGTGCCAAAGTACAAAATTTAATGTCAAATTCAAATGTGCCAAACTGTAAAACTAAATTTTTTTATGGCCATGTTCCTTCAGAATGCCAAATGTGACCTGTTTGGCATTCTGTAATGCCAGATGGAAACCATTCCAATGCATCAATAAAACTCATTCACCAGTGAATGAAACAACACAATACCCCAGCAAGCGATTCCCCCAACCCTGACCTTTGACTTAAAAATCATCCAACTGTTTCAAAGATAAGAGCCTGTACGGGACAAATAGACAGGCAACAAAACAATAACCAAACAAAACAAGATGAGCACTCAAGTTCTCACTGAAAAAAATGGAACCTGCTTGAACATACACTGAGAAAAAAGCACACAGCCACAAAAAAAGAAAACAGCAGAACACCTAGGAAAAAGTAAAGAACTGAAACAAGAAATGTGGAACAGCAAATCTCAAGTACAGCTGGAGGAAGATAGAGATAGAGGCAACAGCACAAAACACAGCTGGATGCAGTGAAGTGGTATGTGGCATATGCTCCATTGAGAAACAGCAAGACATAGATAAGTCAAGTGAAGTGAAAACATCTACAATCTGCCAAATGAAGTGAACTGTGCCCACGAAAACCAGTGCATTCTATCGATAGTGTAATTTAAATATGTTCACTGATCTGTTGGTGCTGTGTTAACTACTGCTGATACTTCTACTGCTGCTGCTGCTGCTACTACTACTATAACTACAACAACAACAACTACTACTACTACAGTAACTACAACTCCTACAAGCACGTACCAGCATCCAGTGGTGACTTGACAGTGTAGTGCAAGTCGTTGATAATAATACGGAAATCGTGACGCAGCAAAACGTCGATAGGAGTCGACTTTGCCAGTCGATCACCATCTAAAGAACAGACAATTGACACACAAACCAACAATCAAAACACTAAAGCCTGTGAAAAACAGAGTATTTGTCTGCACATACACAGTAAGTGATCTTCATTAGCGATTGCAATCCTGGGATCCCGAATCCCGGCTGTTTTCACTAATCCTGAATCCTGGAATTGGCAACATCCCAATCTCAGGATTATGGGATTACAAAATTAGCTAAAATTGTACTTTATTCGCATGTTAAATGATAGAAATAAGAATTTTAGCCATCTGGTAAATAAAATATTTATGTGCGCTAAAAGTCTCACTCTTTGCCTTGCACTGTAATTAATATTCTGACAGTCATTATCACTCCCTGCAGTTTGGAAATACCTTTTGTATGGGTCTATACTACATCATATGCATGACATAAGTCAATTAAATAAGTCAATCTGTGAACCTAATCCCGAAACGAGATCCCGGTATTATATATTTCTCAATCCTGAATCCCAGGATTGAAAATTCAATCCCGGGACTGCAATCACTAATCTTCATGCAGGCTAAAACTAGCAGTCATGTTAGATGTTGGCCTTGAGGGCAAATTTTGTGACTTTGACATTGGCATTGTGGCCTTGGCCTTATGAGGTTGGCCTCCGCTGAAAATTCAAGGCCAAAATCTTGGCAGAGTAACCTGTATTTAACCTACAAAATACACCTATCACCTTCGTTGAGTGAATCTGCAAATTTCAAGATCGACTTTTCTTATTTGTTTACAATGGTAGCCTGTTTATAAGTCCACTGCAAAAACAGACATTCATACGTCATCTGTTATTGTTAGCCAAAAACATAATGCCAAAATTTTCACTAGCTAACAGCTGGACGTACAGCCAGTAAACTGTAACGTGGTTATTGGTTGTTACCGATGGAGTAGACAGCAACATAGTCGGTGCCTCGGTCTTCGTGCTGCAGCTGGGAGACAAGGTCATCAACGGTCTCGGTGGATGGCAGGAATGTAAAGAGACATCGCTCACGACGAGATGGCAGCGGAACCGACAGTCTGACGAAACCACGTGAGTACTTGACCTCTATCTCTACAAACAGACAAGAGTGAAAAAGCAGAAATTCAACCTCCCGATCAACACATGACAGGTCATTGCAGGAACAAACTTTCTAATCAATGCACACATAAACACATACACAGGGAATTTAACAAAGAAAAACCCAATACAGAACACAAAAAACAGAAAAATCGATCCTAAGCTTCAGTTCTTTACGACAATGCATGTATAAAAGTAAAGGCAGACAAACAGACAAAAGATAAATGCAGGAAAACAGACAGACCACCAAACAAATGCAGACAGACAGAAAGACAGACACACATAGACCAACATAAACAATAAATGACAGGAATAGTCCCTCCCTGGTTTATAAAGTCCGTGACATGCATAGTTTGTAAATCATTGTACAGAGACAATAATAAAGCAACAAACAACCAACCAAACAGACAGACAAACAGACATACCCCCAGCAGGTGTACTAGTGCCAGTTGTAGACAGGCAGCGATGAGATGGTACCAAGACACGATGCACTGGCGTCAGCTGCACAGCATATAAACAAACAATAATCACTGTAAATTTTGCACACAGCTGTCAAATAATACTGCAAGAACCAAAAAAAAGAAGGAACAGTGAGTGACATCGTCAAAAGACTTCTGGAAATACCATGTTATGAGCTGGATATACAGAATCGAAACCATTTGTACTCCATAAAAATTGTTATTTTGTCGGTTTTGACATATCCTGTAAACGCTGAATGTTTTTTTATCGCTTTTTACTTTCAAAGTGATCTATCATTTTGTCTCTAGTTTGATTCACATATTTTGCATCTATAGACTATAGTGGTCCAGAACTTCTTTTACCCATCCTGAACCCAGCCAGCTGTAAGTACGCTGTAAGTACTAGCAGAAAAAAGCCAACACACAGAGACGACTGTAAGTTCACTCACGTGTGGCAATCCACAAACTGCGTACGACAAACTCCTACAGCCGACACAGTACAATTTTACACACCGAATTACTGCCCAACAACCACCTAACGCCGCCATGTTTACATCTTCAACAGTTTGTTTACTACCTTAGTAGAGATGCACAAATACTGGAAATTCGGTCTAAAGAATCTACCGTACATTACTACCGGCAAGTTAAAAACGTAAGAAGCTCAAAAGTCCATATTTTTGAGGCTTTATTTTTTGTGCAATTTTAATTACTTATTTAATTTTTTTTAATGTTAGGACGTTTTTGATCTAGGTCGTAATTTTGTGTCTGGTCTTCTCTGCACTTAAAACATTCAAAAGATGAAAAATCAGAATAACCTACATAACCTATAATTTAAATTTGTTAAAACAAAAAAATTGAGATAGCAGAGAACGAGGCATTCCCAGTCGTGTTTGCAGTTCACAGTTTACACGAGTAGGCGATTACCGGGTACTCGGTGTAATAAATTACTCGTGTAGCACAGCCTTAGCACGTGACGGTTTGTTTACTTCTTGTAACCACGCCTCTCTGCTTCAGTAATATATAAAAAATAACTAATATTCCCGTGTTTTGTTCACCATGGAGTTAATGTTTACATTAACGCAGTAGTAAGTACATTGTTCATTCCTTAAACTGGCCTTGACGTGACTTACCTGGTAGTAATTTGTTTTTTTATCTTTCTGTGGAAAGGTGTACTTTGCGGAATGCGGATTGCGGAATGCGGAAATTTGAAACGCCGTGTCTAGAGTGCCGACAGTCGGCCCTCGTACTGGAGGGACGACAGTCTACCGTACACTGTCGTAATGATACTGCCGCCGCAGACAGGCGCCCACACGGCAGCTAGCCACTGATGAGATCAACCTTAGCAAGGTACAATGCCAAGGTATCGCGCCTTCATACCAGTCGGACAGTCAAGCCTGGCTTCACTACATTCGAACTCATAACCAATTTGGCAGCCTTAATTTGGGTGTACATCTGTGGCTACATAATTGTATGAAATATCCTTAAATTTGCATGCTAAAAATTTAATAGCGAACAAAACTGAATAAGCTGCAATAACTAACCATAATGCTAACACTAATCCTAACCCCAACCCTAGTCTTAAACCCTAATCTATCATAAGGTAAACACTAACCATAAACACTAGCGCCACCTATCTAATCTATGCCTAATGCTGGTAACTGCTGCTGT
>Ga0056128_1012563_pt1 | contig 10338 bp, 8 predicted proteins | sample WorMetLIZISLAND2_FD_71113 | JGI IMG/M metagenome (GOLD analysis project Ga0056128, IMG submission 71113) | Marine gutless worms symbiont microbial communities from Max Planck institute for Marine Microbiology, Germany - Olavius geniculatus... ... | reverse complement strand
ATACACTTTTTCCTTGTCCGTTTTTCTGTATTTTTGGTGCTTTTTTCAGGACTATTAGTTTTGACATCTTTATTTGTCGGAAAACGGACTTCGGTGCACTCTGGGCAACACATTAGGTCTGCTGGAGTGTTTTTTACCGAGGCATCATTCTTCTTTAGTGGACAGGGACCTGTTGGCGTCCCTTCACACCGTGGCATACCAGGAAATTAAACACTGATGGCTACTGACTCGTATATAGATTTGTATATAGACGAGATGTATTTGACTTTGATTATAAACTTGTAAGCTATATGGCGACGACAACTATGCTGTGATAAATATGTAGTAGATGAAGATATATACGAGACATACATAGATGAAGATGTACTTGACTTTCTGTTATAACTGACTGTTATTCGCTAAGCTGTATACTTGAAGATGACACGGCGACGACGACAATGATCAGATAAAGTTAATCACAGTACCTCGGATCCAAGATAACACTGGTTATTGTCACTGTTCAAATAGAATGGTAGGTGGTGATACTGATGACATACGTCCAAGCAATCATACACGTAGTTTCCTGTTGATATGACTTATAGTCATGACTTCGCAAGTTGGCGACTACAGCTGCCGAGTTTGCCGACCGATTCAACTTGTTTCACAGTGTATAAACTTCTGGTAGTACCGTCGTATAATATGTCTTTCGTTGAAGCAGACCAGTTCTCTGTTAATTTACACTATTACTAAGATTAAAAACATTTTAAAAACATATAAAAACACGATTTATGCCACAATAATTTAAAAGACAGCCATATTCGCCGCCACATAGCCGGTATGTACTGCTAACTCGAGTTACTTACTTATATGCTATGCTATTTATAATTTTTCTGATCAACTGGGTTCGTGTCGGTGAATAGTTGGCTCAATTTTCACAGGTGCGTTGTTTTGATTGGAGTTATTGCGCAGGTAAACTGAGATAAACTGCACCGGTCCAGGAGATCGATTCATTATTTTGCTCCGAGCTTATCTTAGGATTTAATAAGCAACAGGTACAGATTGACGAACTTTATTTGCACTTTTTTAAAAACTTGTTTGCTTTGTTTGCTATTTAAATAGCAAAGAATAAAATGATTTTAACTCTGGTGAAATGAAAAGACAGCGACTGCCAATTCTGATCTATCAACATGATAATTGTGCTAGTAAAACATTAGTTTATTATTTTTTACTGGTGCCTCGGTCTTTCACATTAAACTTTCAAGAAACTTGGATTTTTACAGATCGTCTGCTGTTTGTTTCTCGGCTAAATGCACAAAACAGCAGGTTTACATTTGATTTTGCACAAGCTCTGAAGGTATGATAAGTGTGCACAGAGTGCTGCAATGTTTATGACTGTGGCTGCAGGATGAAATAATACATCAAGTGCAAGATGATGTCGTTTGCGAGTGTTTTTCATAACCTGTGGAAAGCAGTCGTCATTGCTGTTCTGCTGTGTCTCGTGTTGTCTGAGTCGGATGGTCTTTCAGAATACCGCAGTAAGTGTCTTACTGCTATCCATAGCTGCTAAGATGACTTAGTTGTTGCATCATACATGCCCAAGTCACTTTAGGCTCGGTGTCTCTGTTACAGGCTCTCTGATCCACCCATCTCACCAGAGATCTCACTGGACGAGGCTTCACCAGAAGATTGGATCCGCCCCAGGGTCAATTTGCATCAGCTGCCAATAAAAAGACCCATTTCTGATGCTTGTCTCAGTTCTTCCAAATTCCTTTTGAAGATATTCAGTGAACCAGCTTTAACTGTTTTCTCATCATTTTATTGTGGACTGCAGAATGTTATCTAAGCCCAAATTCAGTGTGTGATTGCTTTTTCAATTATTGTGCTATGCTATTGCCCCCTTTAATACTATGGCAGCACAAGACTGCTGAATTAGAGCTGCGTGTCAGTGATCCATTTGCAGTTGAACACGTAACAGAAGAAAACAATAGTCATCAAATTACAATGCCAGATAGGTAAAACTGGACTGAGTAGGTAACTGATAGTTATTGCAGAGCATGTCAAACGAATGAATGAACCATGTAATCCGACTATTGTATGATCGCTGTTGTGTCATGTTTCAGCATGCTGTGCAATACAGACGGCATGTGATGGCTGCAAGAGTCTGTACAAAGTGAACAGCATTACATACTGCTGTCCTGGCTGTGAGGGTGATGTGCTTGTCACTGCACTCAGGTGTATCTGTACGGTTGTCATCGGCGACGAGCGCCAGAGGCCCAACTGCACGCTGTCCAATAAGATCATCGGCGACTACTACTATGGCCGCACTAGCTGGTACTCCGCTGGGAATTTCCCGTCGGTCTCGGTTCCATTGCTGCTGCTGGCTTTGTGTCTGGTGCCAGTGATCAGATACTTTGACGGACAGTAGATGCCTGTGCTTTACACATGAACTGCACTGATCAGGTTCCTCTCCGACACAGTTCTGTGCTTTATTCACCAACTACACTGCTGGGATGCTGAGTGTACAGCTCCTGCGGCATCCACGTGATGTAGACCTTGAAACAAATGTTCCAGCATAAAAGTGGTGCTGTGCAGGCTAATGTTTTTCCAGCCCTTCTGAGGGAGCTGGCGTAATTACGGAGCAAGGAGCTAGAATATATATAGCTATTCACCATTGTTTGCTTTACAATTGTTTTCTAGCCCACAGTGTCCCAGAATTGATGGGTGGCAGTTAGGGTTTTGTACCAGACACTACTGGAGGAGTCTACATTACTGCTCAGACCATATATCTGGATAGAGGGGGAAATTCCGTCAAAAAGAAATGAAGAAAGGAGAGGGTCAGAAGCAAAAAAGGGGATGGTAAGAGTATAGGGAGGGGAGGATGGGGAATTTGATGCAAGGGCTAAGGGGAAGATAGCATCCCTGCAGAGTTTGTTATACACAAACTGCATCACTGTGTATCTCACCAGGGCTGGGTGATCAGTCTCCAGCACTGGGAAATTCCCCGGCATTCCCCTTGCCACTTCCTGGGCTTTTTGTGACTACTTGAGGCATACTTTTTTCCAAATCATCCTACTAACATTCTAGGAATGAACTATTGCCATATTGTGCACAATGTAAAATTTTCTATACAATCTTACTATCATTGGTTACACAATAAACTGTGTTCTCTGACGGAATTTCCACCCAGTAATTTGCCCATTATTGATCTTTTCCTGACAGTGTTCAAATTGCTCAATATTTCCCGTTTTTTTCAGGCAGATGGTCACCCTGTGTTATCCGATAACTTGGAATTAATTGTATCTCATCTCTGACTATTCCATCAGTGTGTCATTTCATTCGTTTTGTGGCATTCCTTGTATGGGGGTAACTTCCACTAGCCAGCATAATCTATGGAAGGTTTGAAACAAAAGCTGATAGTGTTTTATAATGTTGGAATATTGTTGACTGTGTACTGTAGACGCACGACATCAATTGTGTATGAATAATGCTGCAAATGTTGCTGCAGCCATGGTGGTTTTATGATAAGGTCCCTAAGATATTGTGAATGGTCGTCACGCCATATATACCGGATAGTATCTTTGTATGTCCATAGAATTTTTTTCTGTTGCTAAATTTAAAGGTCCGGAACTTTGTATGTGAGTGATTTTGCATATGTTTGTTATTTTTCTGGTGTTACAGGAGGCATCTGTCACGGCGGTGCTTGATGCCGTGTGTTTTGTACAGGGTGCGATCAAAAAAGTAGCCCCTTAAAGTTTCTTTGCTGTTTTCTTGGCAACCATTTGGCATTTTAATATGAAATTTTTACAGATTTATTTTCTGAAATGTTCTACGGCTAACTGCCAAGTAAAATGTGATTCTATTAAAAATGACAAACTTATAGATTTTTTTAACATGACTGCATACCAATTTTTCAGCATTAATAATGTACAAGCTACAGCACCAATTCAATAACATTGTTGAAACAGCACAGCTGACTAATAATCAGGTGCCAGAATTTCATTGTTACTGTGAATGATCGAAGTGTCCACTGCCAGCTCCAAGCTCCAACACAATCCTTCAGTCACTTAATCTGAGTGAATGAGTAGGGTTTAACGTCGCCTGTTTTAAGCTTGCGGTAAGCCTCTAACATTGCACCCCACACGTGATAGTCCATTGGGTTTATATTCGGCGAATTTGGAAGCCATTAGTCCTTTGTGATGAAATCTGGGCAGTTGGCCCACAGCCGGTTCCGTGTGCAGCGCGCTGTGTATGCTAGCACGCCATCCTGCTGGAAGATGAACCTGGTGGGCAGCTGGTGATTACTTTAAAATAACAATAATTTAGTGATAATTTATAAACAAAATACATTACTGTTTATCAAAACGGGTTTTTCAAAAATTAAATAGCATTTGTAGCTTGAACATTTTTTAATGCCAAAAAATCTGTAGGCATAATGGTTGCTGAGAAAACAGCAAAAAAACTTTAGGGGCCTACTTTTTTGGCACACTCTGTAGATCCTGTAAATATATAGAACAGTTCAGTTTTAGCCTTTGTTTGATTAATGTCCCTATGACCTGTCAGTTATACCAGTAATGCGACCTCGTGGTAAGTTTAGCTATTAAATGTCAGCTAAAGAAGAATTCATTATTATTGTTAGTATTATTATCATTCTGATAGGTACAGTGGTTTGCTTGAGCATTGTATACTGTGCTGGTTCTGTTGTCTTTCAAAGAACCATGTGGAACTAAAATTTGTAAATAGAGCAGTAAGTTTGTCATCAAATAAAAGGTTTAGGTTTCACTTGAATATAACAGTTTACAGTTAAGGCCATAATTCAGTTCAGGATGTACTACTACAGATGCATGCATTCTCACAACAATAACAGTGTATGTTGTTTATTACAAAATATCAATGTTATCCATACTGGTGTGTACAATGGTTTGCAGTTGCTAATTTGTGCATGTAATTATTATGTCTTATCATCTATTCGCTATGAGCAGCATTTGTAGTTCTTGTTAGCATTCCACAGTTTTTTATGTTATAAAGATATTTGTAGTCTCGTACTCAAACATTATTTCATTTTATTGTATTTCAACAAATGCAACTTTTTGTACGTACTTAATCGTTCTAGCAGATTGATTTCTATTTCACAGCAAACAACCTTTAGAAAGCAGTAAAATATGAAAAAAACAATAGCAGCGACAAGTGTTCATTCGTCCAACTTTTTAATAAAAGTTGGACGAATGAACACATCTGACAGTGAGTGACACTGCTAAAATGTGAATGTAAACATTAAGTGCAATAAATGGCAGATGTAGAAAAAAATAAAGACACAGATGTGTGATAAGGCAATTGACATTAATCAACTTTGGGCTCAGAAAACGTTCAGTAACTACACTGTGTCCCAATAAAAAGTGGGCCCCTAGAATGTCGTCAGTAACTAAAACTACCTAATGTAAGTGAATGTCCAGCACAAACAGCATTTCACAGATGCCTGCTATTGATGTCATTTGCATGTCAACTGCTGACTAAATAATAATGAACTACAAATTTGGGGCAAAGCCCAACGTGAGTCCACCCGGCGCTGAAAGTCCGATTGGGGGGAGAATTCAGGGGTTCAATGAATTTCCCCCAGTAGCAAAGTCACGTGGCCCCAATTCAAATGCATTAGCGTACGCAGAACAAGCGCTGTCGACTTTGGATGAGTAAAGATGAGCTGCGTAATCTCTGGTATTAGTGGACCAAAGTTCACCAATTTTTTGTTCAACACGGCAGGAAAGGTAGTTGACAACGCCATTTACCGCTTGTCGATATCTATCTGTTCCAGAGATATTCACGGTCAAAGTCAAAAGTTGTCGTAAAATGCACCAAATTTTGGACGTTTTTTGCCCTTCGAAATTTTAAGGGGGTGGTGCCCCCAAAAGTTGTACTCGGGCTATCACCCCCACCTAGCGGCGCGTCACGTGGCAAAGTTTCGTTTGGCTACTTTCCCTGGCTCCAAAGACCTTGAGGCTCATACGCTAAATTTTAAGATAATTTTTGATCCCCCTTTGAAAAAAAAATTGTAAGGGGGACCCCTGCCTCCGCTGAGGTGTGCACTAGTAAGAATTAGTCATTCTGTGGCGCATGTAAAAATTTGGAGGCTCAGCACACTTTTATGGCCAAAATATGGTCTCCCAAATAAGTCAACTTTTGTTGCTATGATTTGGCCTCTCGATCCCCGTAGTTGGTGGACTTTTTTCACTGAACACGGGAGGAATACTAAGTTTGTCCGATTCTAAATATCTGCATCTGTTCTGGAGATATTCGCCATTGAGTTTGAAGTCGTCCGAAAATGGGCAAAATTTTGCATGTTTTTGGCCCCCCAAATTTTTTTTGGGGGGGGAAGGCTCCCTAAATTTTTTTGACACAATTTTTAAAATTCACCCTAGTACAGACCACGGTGCAAAATTTCATGCTGATCAACCGGCGCAGCTCAGAGATACCGTGGCGAAACAAAAAAAATAAAACATCTGCAGTAAAATATAAGTCCGCTCTGAAAGTTATCGTTTTTGGGCGGACTAACAACGGTTTTATTAAAGAAGCCTACACTGTAATTAAAGTTTTGCATCAAGGAAAAGGCTAAGAAGACCAAAGTTAAGAAGGTTGTCACTGAATTTCCAAATAGAAAATGGTTTCCATCATCTTTGCCTAGGTTGCTGATGAAGTTTCATCAAACCAGTACGGTAGACTAGAAACCACCAGTGGTAAAATGAATGAGATGACATAGATTGATTTAACTCAGGAGCTAGTTTTAAGTCCATAAAATGCCCTGGCACTCGCTGAAATTCATCGGATTTAAAAGACAGAAAATTCCAAAATGTCAGCACATAAGATTGAAGCTGCTGTGTTGTAAACTTCATATTTTTGGTGATGCACTTTAAATGTTAACAAAACCGACATTGTCATGTGGTTTTTCTAAACTGATACATCATTCTCCTTGACTTCACTTACAGTTATTATGACTAAAATTTCAGACAAAAGTCATAAATTTTTTTATAAGTTATAGCTATTTGTTTTGGGATCCACTTTTTATTGGGACACCGTGTAGAAAAGCAAACATGCAAGAGGTGTTGCAGTAAATGCAACTTTGCTGCTTTGATAGTCAGCATTTATGTCCAAAGGAATGTACAAAGCGGAACATACATGCTTTACATAAATTGAGCATGTTGCAAATGATTAGCCTCAATCACAGCAGTAAAGGGTGATCACGTTGAACACGGTGTTTAAACGTTCAACTTGACCGCCCTTCACTGCAGTGATCGAGGCTGATCATTTGCATTCATTTCTGAAACTGTCCGATTGCTTAATTTATGCAGCAGATCTGAGTTCCTTTTTTACGTGCCACCATATAGAAATGGACGGACAAAGAGGCAGACAATGAACATACAGTAGTATGTTCTTCAAATATAACGGCCAGATTTATAAAGAGAGCTCTGAGCCAACATATTAATGGCCATTTTCCAAGCAAAACTGCATTAGCCAGTTGCTCCATCTGACTTTCATTCTTACAAGTAAAAGAGTTTTGAAGCCTCTTCTGACGTCCAACCACAGTGTCGAAGCACTACACCTACTCCCACAAGAAATACCGGGTGGCGTTAAAAACGTCCCGACATTTGCGTAACTATAAGAGCGCATATAGATAAATTTCCTTTCGCACATTTGTAGACCAGTGTGTACTCTTACTTACTTATAAGTTTCAATGACCTCACTAACGACACCATTGAATGCCATTTAATGACATAAGACGAGTTAAAAATCCAATTATGTAAAGACAGTGTTTCATCACATCGCATCAAAGCTACTCAAATTTCCTTCGACACAAAATGCCCGATTTCATCAGCTCACAAAAATGTACACCGTATTCAACAGATTTGAATCCCCACTCATTATTCAGTTTGGGATACCTTGCAAGAACTTGTCTATTAAGGAATGCGTAAACCTTTTTCAAACCTCAAAGATCTTCAGATTGTTATCAGAAAAATGGCATGACGTCAACATCAGACAACCATAATCAGAAAAGCCATACAGGCTAGCAGTGGAAAAAGCGTCTAGCAGTAGCAGCAAAGGAGAATGGAGAACCTATTCAGCACATTTTCTGCTGATTAGTTGACTGATGATGGCCTACTGTGACGTTCTGGCGACACTAATGATGAACCGCTTGCAAAAATGGCTATGCGTGTGACGCTATTTTGTTTGTATCACGGCCAATACAAGTGTTTTAGACGAAAATTCCTACACATATTTGAAGACGTTTGGTCATTACATATAATAATGCTTTTGTACTGATTCATTTCAACTGCTCCGGTGAATAATGCATGCAAATGTTCGCGGCGTTTTTTTGCACCATATGGAATGTACCAACATTAATGACAACGGTAACATATAGAATGTTCAAAAAATTACAACAGTGCAATTACTAAATCCGACACCCTGACAGAACAGTGCACAGCAATAGCAAGTGACGAAATGACTTGTGAATACCATCAATATTATCAAGTGCATCTCTGAATGCTTCGGCAGCAAAAACAATACAAAGACATCAGAAATGTGGATGTGTACATAATGTAGTAGCATGCAAGGTCACTTTGGGGTTTCAAACCTTCCCAAATGAGGATAAAAAAAACAGATGACTAAGCCGCAACATGTGCTATTGCTCAGACCTTGACTTTCAACGTTTTAATGTCAGAATGCAGCCGGTTCATCATTTTGGCTAAAGTGGCAAAAAGTTATGCAGCTGCGATCCCGTAGCTGGATTAAGAGATAGACCAACAAACCAAAGAAAAAAACAAAGGGCCTATGGATTATGGATGTTATATAAAAAAGTGAAAAAAGAGGGGGAAAACAAAAAAGAAATGCTAGGCAAAAATTTCAAAATCATGCACACGTTACTGTAACATGCTAATGCAAAATACAATACAAGCCAACTTAGATATGTGCTAGCTGTGAATCAATGCAAAACAAAACGTCTCTTGCAACATTTTTATTCTACGTGTAGCAACAGACTATTTTGCATCAGTGCAAATGCTGCTTGTATAACATCTTAGCAGTAACAAAACTTAACAACTATGAATAACAGAATCTGTCGAGTCTTAACTAATCTGAGCATGGCAATAGAACAGACTCAAGGCTACGATGACAACAAACGCATTTACACATAATATATGAAATAAATTACAATGAAATGAAATGAAACCAGCAACCACCCTTCAGCATTAATTACTGAGCCAGCAAAAGTGTGTGATACACGAACTGATACAGACTAGAAACTTTCTCAGCCCAGAGAAAGTTGCAGCAACATTTACACTGATGTGATTAACTACAACTATTTCCACAACTCGCCAGCCAGATGTATTAGCAGCAAGTAGAAAGCATTGACTTAAGCCATGGTCATAAAAACAACTGGAAAAGATCAGAGACCTCGAACCTCCACCAAGAACCATGTGGCTCATGGTATACTGTTGCTTAATATGGCTGCAATATCAAAATGGAAAATAATCCTAGATGCACAACAAAATATATCTTGCCACCGAGATCTAACTACTTCTAATTTGGCACACGCCCAACTCCTCTGCAAAATTTCATGAACATCCGTGTAACTTTTTTGGGAAATCATGTTGATAAACAGAGCAATCCAGAGATGTAACATGCTTTGTCACAGTTTCGCATTGGTAAAGGTAACAAAACACTTGAAGCATGTCAAACACTTCCTAACATCATATTTCATACATAATCACAGTCTACCTTACACGTGTTAAAAAAGCAAAAATGTTCCGTGAAATGCTTATGCAGATGTTTTGTCTTACATGTAATCACGCCTTATAGAGACAGCAGCTAGCAGGTGCAAAGTGCAGTCAAACTGGAACAATAAACAACGGCAGCATGTGCAAAAAATGTTTCAAGTATTATACAGCAGTTAAATGTGATATATGAAGTACTATTTACATCCCGGATAAAGTCTTAACAATGACAGATGAGACCCTGTAAAGATATATAATGCCCGATGGACTTTAGCTGACAAAGAAGTAAAGAGAAGAAAATTTTTTTTAATAATTCAATAGTTCTCCATAATGGAGAAAAAAATCAATTTAAAAATTGCTCATTTTTAGTAATGGTTTAGAAGTTACAGTTTAGTGAGTGGTCAAAATTTGGCCACTGCCATGAGTTTTTGCTGTTAATAACAAAAATTGCAATATGGCAAAATTGGAGGAAAAAATAAAGAAAGAATAATAGCAAACTATCAGTAACCCTCAACACTCAGCGTGATCGGAGTCGAATAGGTACCAAGACGTCACACTTTAGGGATCAGGAGATGATACCATAACGTCACACTAGTCACAA
>Ga0056128_1012559_pt1 | contig 10341 bp, 7 predicted proteins | sample WorMetLIZISLAND2_FD_71113 | JGI IMG/M metagenome (GOLD analysis project Ga0056128, IMG submission 71113) | Marine gutless worms symbiont microbial communities from Max Planck institute for Marine Microbiology, Germany - Olavius geniculatus... ... | reverse complement strand
GTATGGCGCGCATAGAATGCTTAACATGGCCGTGCGGATGCTGTGAGTAAGCAAGCAAGTAAATAAGTAGCTAGAGCTGGGCAGTGGCCAAAATTGTCCTATAGCTAGGGTCTTACTACTCTCAGTTATGTAAATATGATCTTCGTAAACATTTTTTTGTAAATAGATTAGTTAAGATATGGAACGCATTACCTGATGATGATGTATCAGCATGCAGTGTTAATAGTTTTAAGAGACGTTTTGATTTGATTTGGCGCGGTTTTAGTTTGTATTATGACTATAAATCCGACATCTAGTACCGGAAGTCAATGTGAAAACAGTATTAGTTTAGTTTTGATTGATTTTTGTGTAAATGTTATCTACTTCGGGCGGAAATAGAGGCCTCTGGCCTGCTTCCGGATATTAATTGATGATGATGATGATTATTGTTCTTTATTTCTTACCTTTTCAGTTATTTTTCTTATTTTAGTTGTCTTTACTTCAGTCATTTTTTGAATTTTGTCAATTTTACATTTAACACTATTTTTATTTCTATTCTCAGTATCTCTCATTTCATTTTTTAAACGTTTCAGTTTTTTTAGTTTATGTGCTAGATTAAACTGACGGTTTGTCAGTTTTGTACGCCATTCTGGTGCACGTGGTCACGAAATAGACGGGTTCTCATTGGCAGCGTTAAGTGGGGCATCGAATAGTCGGCATTCGATGACCCCGTGACACGTTTTTCGGGGTCAGGGGGCATGGATTAGTGATACCCATTAAATAGCAAAAAATAAATAAATAGTCTACGGTAATTTTTTTCAAACGCGGAAGTAAACAAAAGGATTAATAGGATTATAAAGGCAAACAGTTGGAAGAATGCTAAAGAATCGTCACTTTTATGTTGATATAAAACTGCACAATATGTGTTTTTGTTGAAATCGATGTTGTCATTATGTTGCGATGTCTTCTGCTGGTGGGAGTGCTGGTACTCGTAGTCGCACAGTTGCAATACAGATCTCTGGCGACAGCTGTTAAAAATTGTGGCCATTTACGGTCTGAATGCAGTAAAGAAGGCAGCAATGTAAATTCATTTCTTCCGTGCATCAGCCAAGCGCCAGGAACGGTACAAAACTAGTAGTCACTCATTAAAACAACTTTGTAATGTGTGTATGGTGGGGTAGAAGTACTAAGCATTTTGCTACGACTGCTTTTTTTATGAAGAAAACACTTTACGTATGATTGTGATGTATGCCATCTCTGACATGGTTATGCCTCCAAAAAGTAAAAACGAGTGATATTTTCATAATAACATGAATATGGCTTGCACAAATAAGTAAATGTTGGATGTATTTTGAATTTGTATTAAATAATTTTTATTCAATTGCTTTACAACACAGGCTTTAATTTATGATTGTATATCATATTTGTCTCACATTATCGGTACTAAATACACCGTGTCTAGAGAGCCGACAGTCAGTCCTTTAGGCTACGTACTAGAGGGTCGACAGTCAACCGTTCACTGCCGTAAGAGACTGCCTACAGCAGTACGAGAACCCATCGTACTGCCGCAGACAAATGCCCTCACGGCAGCTAGCTACTGATGAGATCAACCATAGCAAGGTATAATGCCAATGTATCACGCCTTCATACCAGTCGTCCATACCTTGTGATGGATTAGGGTTTAAGAGTAGTGTTGGAGTTAGTGTTAGTTATGGTTAGAGTTAAACACTAACCCTAAACACTAGCGCCACCTATCTAATCTATGCCTAATGCTGGTGGCTGCTGCTGTCGGCTCTCTAGGCTGCATACTAGAGGGCCGACAGTCGGCTCTCTAGTACGCAGCCTAGAGGACCGACTGTCGGCTCTCTAGATACTTGGTACTAAATATTGCAGAATACTTACCCTTGCTGGTATCGGTAGATTTTTGCTGTACATCTTTTAGATTGTTTAGCAGATTTAACAAATGGCAGTGCTGTGTTTCAATATAGGATTGCTTATACGTGAAAGGATATACTGGCACCATTCCAAGTATGTAAATATTGCAATATATCCTAATTATCTGCAACTACATTGTTGATTGCATGCAGTAGTGAAAAACCACTAATTTTGTTTTATTTTAACACTCTGGTACCTTTGATTTGACCATCTGGTTTAGTTTTGCACTATCAGTCTACATATTATTAGTGAATTGTTGATGTCGTGAATTATTGTTGTTACCATTATCGCTACTATCAGTGGTATCATCGCAGAGTGTCACAGGGCAATTGCCCACAAATTTTGGTATATCTGAAAATTTTTTAAAATTTTTTCTCAAAAAATTTTTGTTCAAAAGTGCAAAATTTGGAACTGAAAAACTTTTGTTTCGGGCAAATTTAGCGGCAAATTTGAAATTTTCAGCAGCGATAATCTTTTCTGTCAGAAATTTCTATCTTTTGTCAGAAAATTGCAACTTCCTGCCTTGCTTACTTTTTAACCTGCAATTATTTTTGTTATTAACTCTTTATTGATTAAAATAATTCTGTAATAAGAACCTGGTCTGTGGTACTGAGTCAGAATGTGGTTAATGAGTGTGAATTTCTTATTTGACCAGCACAGAGAATAAACGGTGAAAAAGTGTGATAAACACAAATGCAGTACAGATGAATTAATGTGTTTGTTGATTAAATAGGTCCAGTAAATATGTTGCTGTTGTGTTTTGTGTGACCAGGAGCTAAGGACTTCAACTTTCCCGGTCCACCTGTCAACTTGACTGTGTCCATTTACTACATCTTTGTTTGTCAATATCCAGTACTGAACATCTCTTGGGAGATCGACTTTGATGGTAAGTTACATTTCTACTTAGTACAGAATATTTCCCAGTATAAGATCTTTTGCTGTTTGAAGACCTCTGCAGTGTAGACACCCACTACACACTAATATGTGTGCTTTCTTTGAATTGTCTTTTGTCATACTGGCACTGCATGAGCTAGATTATTAGTCCACCCGGAAGCAATAGCTTTCGGAGAGAACTTATATTTTGTTGGCATTTATTTATTTTTTTCCCTTGCGAATTTCCCTTGCAAGTTTTTTGATCACCCCAAAATTTTGCATTGTGATTGGAAGTGTGTTTAATTTTATAATTTTGGTCCAAAATTTTGGGGGTCCTTCCCCAAAAAATTTTTGGGGGCCCAAAACATGCAAAATTTGGTGTGATTTTGGACGACTTCAAAGTTTGTAGACAAATATCTTTGGAATGGATGAAGATATTCAAAATCAGACAAGTATATTTTTTACTATGATTCCTCCCTCGTTGTGTGAAAAATTGGCGAACTTTGGTCCACTAATCATGGAGATCTAATGGTGAAATCGTATCACCCATGAAAATGATTTTTCGGAAGGCCATATTGTGGCCCCTAAGGAGTGTTGCACCCCCAAATTTTTACACGTGCTAGAGAATGACCAAGTGTTACTAGCACACCTGCCACTGGGGACACTGGTCCCCCTTACAATTTTTTTCAAAGGGGGTCAATAATTGGCTTATATCTGTGCCTGTAGCTTTTGGGGTAAAGGGAGTACCGTCATGAAACCTCGCCTCATGACGGGCCATGAGGCACACATGATCACTTATGTACAAATTTTGGGGGCTTGCACCCCAGAAATTTTGGAGAGCCAAAAAGTTGAAAATTCTGCTCGATTTTGGACAACTTTTGACTTTGACCACAAATATCTTAGGAACCGATTGAGGTATCAAAAATCAGAAACAAGCCTGATCGACATCAATCTTTACTGGGTTCAGCCAAAAAAATTGGTGAACTTTGGTCTACTAACAAAAAAGATACAGCCATGGATGTTGACCTACCCTGCATCAACTGTGCGCATTCAGGCCACGTGACTTTGCTACGGGGGGGAACTTTAACCCCCTAAATTTTTCCCCAGTCAGATTTACGGCGCTGGGTGGACTCACGTTGGGCTTTGCCCAAATTTCTAGTTGTTATTATTATCGCTGTTATGTTAGTTTTTGAAGAATCATGGCTAAAAGTTTTTGCAGTTATTAGATTTTCCAGCAGTAGCACAAAGCCAGTGCCAGGGCCACAGACTGGAGCATTGTTGATATTGCTGGTGTGTATTGTACATTGCTGACATGTTATGCTGCAGTTGGACTTTACATTCATTCTGGTTTTCTGCTGAATGTGGTCAGTGGCAATGACAAAAATATTACACGCGTTTTTAATGTCAGCTTTGACTACGATGAGTTGAAGAAGCCCGTGAGTTATTTTTTTGCTATCAGGGTTATTTATTCATGATAGGGTCGTTAACAGTTAACCAGTTAACTGGCTAACTAGTTCTGAAGGCAAAACCGCCTGAAATTGTTGGTTTGGTTAACCGTTAACCACGCATAGACGAGACGAGACGCATGGCTGTACGATTCTTCTCGCCCGCTGCTCACTGTTGCTGATGCAGCGGGTGTTATCAGTTGTGATCAAAGCTGATATCACCTGTGGTGCTGTATGCTCCGGGCAAGGGGGGAGGGTTAGGCTTGGCGTGTTTAAATGAATGAATGGGTGAGTTGCTAATTAGTGCCAGACAGTGGTGACACAACCAGTGAGACGGCATGACTCATTACATAATAGGTATTTATTGCTACAGTGGCGAACAGCACGAATAGGGGCAGGCGCTGCATCGGTATCACAGTCACTGTGGGGATGCTATCAACAAGCAACCTAGTGGTGTGCAGTGTGAATGGCGTTTTGTTAGTGTGCATGTCGCTTTGAGTAGACGCTACTTGTTTGTAGGTGTAATCCAGGGTGACTGACCGTGTGTGTGTTTCTGCACATGTTGTTTGTTCTCTCTCCCTGTCTCTTTGTCCATGTCTCTATCTGTCTGTCTGCCTGCCTAAATTTCTCTATGCCCAGCCGTGTCAATAGCTGACCATAGGAAAGTGTTGACATCGGATGGCGGCTCCTCGTGACCACCCACATGTTTTGCTTTCCCCACCACCCCAAACTCAGTGGACAACTGGGCCTTACCTTACCTTACCTTACCTCCGGGGTGGACAGGCTCTTACACCTGCCCAGCGCTGAGGCCGTATCAGCTCGGCCCAATGCGCGTCCCCGAATGTAACCAGAAGGTTACAGGTAGCAGCCATAAAGCCGTAACGGCTGTGAAGCCGTAAATAAACGGCTGTAAAGCCGTAAGTAGATGGCTGTAAAGCCGTAGCCAGCTGTGAAGCCGAAACCAGCACAAGAGAACTGGTATTGTATAGCAATATGCCTACATGAATTTGGTCAGCGCTTAGTCGCTCCTCGCCTCCAGATTTTAGAAATCTTTCGGGTCATAGGTGCTGAGCCCCACCACCACGGCAAGGTGGCTGACCTCGGTGGGGGGACAACTGGGCACCTGCACTTCATTTTGCACGCCTGGCCAGCGGGCATGCTGCATGATCAACGGTCTATCAGTCTATCACTTTCAATCACCAATTAGCAAAATTGATGCAGTGCCCATTAATAAGCCCTTATAACTACAGTTAACCGGTTATATTCCTCACAGTTAACTGGAAATGAATGGGCGGTCTTAACAACCCTAATTCATGATTTGCTGAGCACAAATGAGGTACTTGGTCACAAATAACTGGAAATATCCAGAGAAACATATTGGCTATCAGCATCATACTGCTGCAATTTAGCAAGGAGATTTTTTAAAGAATTTGTTTTTAATCCACATTTGTGGTTTCTGGATTCATATCTTAATCTGGATTCTGACCAAAATCTGATTGTTTCTTGGGCTACTGCCCTATACCCTCCAAAAAAAATTTCTATCAAAATTCGAAAAATTTTTGACATGCATTGTAAAATATGAACTCATGCTCTATCTGCTAGTGGTAAAGAATCTTGGAAAATATGGAATCCACAAACGAATCTCGATTTTTCTTCTGTGATGTGCTTGACCAAACCGGTACTTTGTTTGTAACTTTTGGAGATATTTTGCTAGCAAGAAATGATTACTTACCTAGATGGACAGATGTGAAAGCCAATTATCATGAAGCAATGATTCTGTAACTAAGATATCTGCTTGCTATTCTGAAGGTCCACTATTTCGAAAGTCCATTGTGCAGATATGCGCCTCAGTGCTAACGTTTGGGTTAAGGTTAGGGTTAGCATTAGGATTAAGGTTAGAGTTAGAGTTAGGGTCAGCCTTAGGGTTAGGTTTATATAGGGTTAGTGGGAATAGTAGACTTTCGGAATAGCGGACTCGAATCGTAACTAAAGACAGTATGTCATTTTGTTCATGCACTAATTTTTTTTTACCTTGAAATCATATTTTTTACTATGTAAGCTTTAAAGTTTGATGTAGGAGTGCTGTTGACTGTTTTCCTATGGCAGGTGCTGTTTTACTATCCATGCATTGTCGCCGACCACAGACGTGATTCCTGGTACAATGTTAAAGTGCACAGTTTGCCTCTTGCATCTGTGAACAATGATAACAGTATCGAGCGCACAGTCTTTGTTCCATCTGTTAGAAGTAAGTATTGTTAGTTGTTAAGAAATGATTATTTGCACTAACAGTAACACTAATGAACGTACATGACAACCAGCTACGATAAAGCAATGACAGCATGTCTTTTTATGTACATTGTACACATAACATATATTTTGATACCTGATTTTTAAAAAAATCTTTTTTTTACTTTTTTAGGGAATCAGTCTAAAAAGATGACAGTTACAGAATGCAGATCGTCGATGACCTTATAGGAAATAGCAATTGCACATATCTGAAAAAGGCAGCTGAAGTCAGAAGAAACATCATCTATCTTCTGAATCAGCAGATCATTGAAACGCAAAGAAATATTGTGTAAACATTACCTTTAATTTGAGATCTACAGTTTTGGCCACCTGACCTTAATGTTGTGCTACTCTACCTTGTGAAATGCAGAAGTTGTAGTTTGGCCCTTAACAACAATGAATTTATACTGGGTCGTGCATACATCAGCTGAGAAAATTACTGAGACCACAAAAACATTGAAAAGCTGTTACTTTGTCTATTATAAAATCATAAGTGGACAAACTGAAATGACGCATTAACAGTGAGTGGGCCGCTGTGAGTCATGCAGTTATTGAATGTGCTGTTGGCAAGTGGTGTCATCATCTACTGCTTGCATTCGTGCTGAAGGAGGACATTATGAGAACATGCTGTAATGAAGATGATTTGATGTGAGACGAGTAACCATTTGAGAGATACTAATTGCCAGTCGTGTTTGTTGATATTCAGTTAATAATTTTTTAGCTGACATGTGCAGTAGCCAGTATGAATTCATTGTTGTCAACAGCCAAACTACGACTTCTGCATTTCATAAGGTAGTGTAGCAACAGCACTAAAGTGAGTGACCAAAACTACATGCTTTTGCATCAAGTATCTTTGCAAAAAAATATTAAAATCGGCCAACGTTTTATGGAGCTATTCAAATGGAGCTATTCAAAAATAAAGTGGCACGTTTTTATGGACCACGTAACAATGAGGGTAATACTGTTTTTGAATAGTTTACTTGCCAGCAGCAAAAACAAAGAATATTTAACTGCTGTATTCAAACACTGACTTAAGAATTTCTTTTGGAACATTTTGCTGAAATCACATGATTCTGTGATGTATGGTTGCAAAATCATGGTGCCGTAAACTTTATGCCGTTTTTTGGACCACCCTGTATTAGTGGTTTATTTCAGACACTTAAGTTTTTTGTAAAGTACTACTTATATGTTGATAACATTGTACAGTATTTTCTTTTCTTTTCAGAGATTGATGTTAATCACACATGCTATTGGACTGCTACGGCTTCTGTATATTCGAGCGAAGGTTCCGTGTTTGCTGAGTTTACTCCAGCTCCAGTCAGCTTTGGGTTCAGTGTGTATAACATCTTTTTAATCTCCGGTCCTCTCGTCATACGAAACTTGACAATCAGTACAAGTGATGATGTAAGTCTGCTGTTATTGCTGATTATTAGGTAATTATTCATCGCAATACCTCTAAGTATTAGAATTGCTGTGGTACCATGGAAATACTAGTAATATCAGAAATATTGTTAATAAGAAGAAAAGAATGACAATAACAACAGTAATAATTTGGTGATTGTGTAGTCTACACAGACTTTTAGAGCAGTCTATCCATCACTGGCCATGAATCAGTCTTTATCACTGTTTGCTTTGTTCTGTTGCATTTCCAATTACTTTTGTAAATAGTTTGTGTGTGTTCATCTGTTTTACCTTACCATTTCATGATGTAGGATTATGCAAGTGACTTAACGTTGGAATATGAGAGGATATGAATAAAGCCAACTGAACGATTTGTTTTTTAGACCGCCCGGAACGATAGTCCGGAAGGCCTTACGTTTTTCAACAGTTCTTTATTCTTTTTTTCATTATGAGATCTCTTATGTCCGTCGGCCGATCTCCGCGACACTTTGCCACATTCAGAAGCATGTTCAATTTACAAATGCTGGTCCAAAAATTTTGGGTCCTGCCCCCCCAAAAATTTTGGCAGCGAAAAACAAGCTAAATTCGGCGCAATTTCGGACCCATTCTAACTTCGAGTACGAATAGATATCCGAATAGATATCTCTATCCGGAATGGATAGAGATATCCAAAATTTAAAAACCTGGTGCATGACAGCATTTCCTTCCACGTTCAGCGAAAAAAGTTCAATGAACTTTGGTTTACTAACCATGTAGATTTAGATTTTGCTAGTCCACACCCCACAGGGGATGGGGGTCCCCGAACAATTTTTTTCAAAGGGGTTCAAAAATTGGCTCATAATTCAGTGTATTAACAACTATATCTTTAGGGTTAGGAGGAGTAATTCCATGAAATTTTGCCACATGCCGTGCCATAAGGTGGGCTTATCCCTTATATATGACATTTGGGGGGCTGCCCCCTTAAAATTTGGAAAAGCAAATAACGTCCAAAATTTGGCACGACGTAGGACAACTTTCGACTTTGACTGCAAATATCTCTGGAGCGGATTGAGATATCGATGAGAGGTCAACGGCGTTATCAAGCAGGATTATCCTGGAGTTGAGCAAACAAAATTTGGTGAACTTAGGTCCACCAATAACAATGGTTAGCGCGTGCATGTTGACTCACGTGCAATGTCAACTTAGAGTTTGACTGTTAATATCTCTGGACTGGATACAGATATGGACAAGCGGTAAACGGCATTATCAACTACGATCCCTTCCGCATTGAATAAAAGAAATTTGGTGAAATTTAGCCCACTAACAACGATGGTTATCGCACGGATGTTGACCCACCCTAAGTTGACAAGGCGTGTTCTGTGTATGCTAACTTCAGAATTTGACCGTGAATATCTTTAAAATGGATTTAAATAGCGACAAGTGGTAAATGGTATTATCGACCACATGTTCTTCCGCATCGAACAAAGGAAATTTGGTCCACTAACAATGACATTTAGTGCGTGGATGTAGACCCGCCCTAAGTCGACAATGCACATTTTGTGTATGCTAACATATTTGAGTTTGGGCCAGGTGAATTTGTTACGAGGGAAATTTCAACCCCTTGAACTTTTTTACGCGTCGGACTTATGGCGCCAGGCGGCCTCACGTTGGGCTCTGCCCTATATTTCTAGTTTTATTTGATTTGCTGCATTAATGTTAAGTGTCATAACTGTTATTGGCTCACGGTACTGCAAAGTACAGGCAACCCTTATTGTCAAACAGCATGTCTGTATCTGATTCTGCATGCAGTATGTCTGTACGATTGCGAGCCAGATTGCTTACTGGCTTATCTACGTGATTTGTTTGTAATCAGACTATTAATTAATTTATTTATGTTTGCCAGACTGCCGTCAGTTTTCAAATACGAAACACCACCGAAGGCTACTACATACTCAGGGTGAGTAAGAATTAAATTTTGGGTTCAGTGCTGAATTAATAATTGTTTTTTATGTATGGAGTATTATGTGATGATGTTAGATTTAGTTGCAGGCAATGATGCCTGCATTTGTCTTAGTGACTGTAATAGTGTAATAGCAGCAGGAGTAAGAGTAATTTGCATTGTGAATGTGCACCTACACTGTGTCTCAAAAAAAACCGGACCCCTGCTACCTTTTGCAATAACTCCAACAGTCCTGGTTCAATAGCAATAGATTTTGACAAAAATAATTGTTAGAGAATCAGCACTTGATAGCATGTGTTACTTTGCGAGAAATTTTAAGAACAGAGTACCAGCTGAGGTTTTCCTGTGGAACCAACAGTAGAGGCACTGCACTGCAGTACTCCAACGAACCAACAACGTCAGTTACGAAATCATTAAATGTTATAACGCCAACGTTTGAAGTTGAACGAACTGTTGATTAGCAACATCATAGTCAGAAGTTAC
>Ga0056128_1012558_pt1 | contig 10342 bp, 7 predicted proteins | sample WorMetLIZISLAND2_FD_71113 | JGI IMG/M metagenome (GOLD analysis project Ga0056128, IMG submission 71113) | Marine gutless worms symbiont microbial communities from Max Planck institute for Marine Microbiology, Germany - Olavius geniculatus... ... | reverse complement strand
TCAAAATAGAGATTTTGAGCGCCAAATTTTGTATTCTTGGACAAACAAATTCCGACAAGAAAATTTCCTACAATTTTTCCGACAGCCTAAAATTTAGAGAGAGGAAAATTGCTCTCCACCCTTTACCCCGACCACCACACCACTGACTGCGAACTTGCGAAGACCCAGCTGTTTATGGCGTGTTGCGACATTTAAGCTGCGTTTTGGCCTACCCGGTAACAACCATGAACAACTGCGTTTTGGATCACCTAACAAGTTAAGTGTATCATAGATAAATATATTATAAATATGCTAATAATAATAACACTTTTAATGGTTTTAATACTATATGTTTTTGCTCTAGCATAGACTATTTAATTTGACACCTAACATGTTAGAAGTAGGCCATCCAAAACGCAGCTAAAGTTTAGTGCGCCACGGATAATTATACCGGGTGGCGCAAAAAACGTCCCGAACATTTGCATGCATTATTCACCCGAGCAGTCGAAATGAATCAGTACGAAAGCATATTATGTAATGACCAAACATCCTCAAATATGTGTAGGAATTTTCGCCTAAAACACTTCTGTATTAGCCGTGATACAAACAAAATAGCGTCACACGCCGCAAAGCAATTTTTGCAAGCGGTTCATCATTTGCGTTACCGCTTGTACGCAGACTAATGCGCCAAAACGTCACAGTAGGCCGAATCATCAATCAACAGTACTGATTAGCAGAAAATGTGCTGAATAGGTTCTCCATTTTGCTTTGCTACTGCTGTTAGACGCTTTTTCCACTGCTCTGTGGCTTTTTTTTATTTTGATTGTCTGACATCGACATCGTGCCATTTGTCTCTGATAACATTCTGAAGATCTTTGAAGTTTGAAAAACGCATTCCGTCATAGACATAGACAAGTTCTTGCAAGGTAGGCCTATCCCAAACTAAATAATGAGTGGGGATTCAAATCTGTTAAATGCGGTGTACATTTTTGTGAGCTGATGAAATCGGGCGTTTTGTGTCGAAGGAAATTTGAGTTGCTTCGATGCGGTGTGATGTTACGCTGTCTTTACATAATTGGATTTTTAACTCGTCTTACGTCATTAAGCGACATTTAGTGGTGCCATTAGCCTAGTGAGATCATTGAAATTTCTAAGTAAGTAAGAGTACATATTGGTCTAGAAATGTGCAAAAGGAAATTTATCTTTATAAAGTATACGCGCCCTTATAATTAGGCAAAGTTCGGGACGTTTTTAGCGCCACCCGATATATTCTATGCCGAAGCACGAAAAACAAATTTACTAGTATATTGCATCAATACAACAAAACAAAACTCTTTCGAATTTTCCGTCTGCCGTGCCGTCAAACAAAAATTAAAACTATTAGCTAAAAGTATTAAAACTATTAAAAGTATTATTATCATTATCATATTTCTAATATATTTATCCGTGGCGCAGTAAACTTGTTCATGGTTGTTAGGCCATCCAAAACGCAGCTATAGTTCACTTGATGGTGCGGCACGACATTCTCGCAACTGTGCGAGCATCTTAGTTATGGTGGTAAGGCCTAAAAAAATTTTTGCCTCCGGTTGCCGTTCGTCACTAGAAAAAAACTTGTGTCCCTGGAATTTTTATTGTACCTTCAAAAATGTCAGCGCAGTTTTTAGTATGTTTGGCCTGCTTTTTACATCTAGGCTAGCCTGAAATGTTGCAGTATCTTTGCCTAAGTTCTCGTGAGTATTATTTAGTGTGTGAGTATGTTTGTATGAGTTGGTGGGTAATATTACGTCATGATAGAAACATAAATAATAAAAAATGTCCGCCCGCTCTGCCGTCCCCTGTCCTAATTTTTTGCCGGCTGCAACCAGAAACACGAAAAATGTTTTATAGGGTGTTTACACGATCCAGCAAACGTCCATTTGCTGGAAGTTTGCTGGATCGTGTAAACACTCCATTACGCCTAAGTTAGAGATCGTCAGTAGTTCGTCGTTGAAATGTGTCGCCGGCCACGGTTGATCGGCGCGGAAGTGCATTCAGGCCGCTGCTGCGCGCTGCTGTGAAGTTATCAAGCCAGGTGGGCGGGACTACAGCAGCAGCAGCAGCGACGGGCCGAGTGACTGTCAGTGATGCGCAGAGCGGCCACGCAGTGCTGATCGATCAGTAGAGCAACGGGTGGAGATGTGGTCTATTGCATTCACTGTCAGCGAGTCACGCCGTGTGTCGTGTTTTCCAACTAATTGCCTCTCAACGCGCTAGCCTTTGATCCCTGCCTGTTGCCGGCCAGTCGACTGGACTTCGAAGGTCAAACACCGGCGTGCCTTCTCCTGTAAGCGTAACAAGCGATTGATTGGGTCCATTGATTGATAACGACTCGTGAGAACTGACAGCGAAGAACGATGACGCTCTGGTGTATCGGCTATCACTGTGCTGCTCACCAACTGCTGCTGTATGTTCGCACCATCACGCTCATCTGTGCCATATCAATCGCAGTCGCAGGTCAGTCACGTTGTTTCTGTTCGACTAGATTTCTCCGTATGTAGCCTAACTGAGAAATGAAGTGAATGAGTGGGTAAATTTTAGCGTTCCAGTGGATACTATATGCCATTTCGGTGACGAAAGCAAACTGATTCTCATTCGTAATAAGTTTGTTTTCGCCAACGTGTTATTATTCTCAAGTTTTAGCAAGATTTAAATGGAAGTAATTTTGTCATGTGCCCACTGGCCGCATTCGACTAGAGTCGACACGGTAGATCCATGGGATTGAGAATATGCTCAGGGCACGATTCCTGCAGAACGAGAAGGGGTGGCAGACCGAAGATAACCTGGCTCAGCAACATTATGTCATAGACCGGACTTGGACTGGGACAACTGCTTCAGAAGACCCGCAACAGACAAGCACGGAGAGTGATCGTTCTTGGTGCGACAGACCCTCAGAAAACGAAACAAACACTCGTTCGCTCGTCGTCGTCAGGCCAAGATCGTACACTGTGGATGTCAGTTTAACTCAATTGTCGCCAGCGTCACTCTGCTGTTACGCTAGACTTAGAAACGACGTGGAAATTGTAAAGGCGTGTTCAAAATGAAAATGACAGAAATGGAATGAAATGAACCAAAATAAACTAAAATCCTTTGGTCAGTTCATTTTTTTGCTTTCACACATCTTAAGCTTCTGCAAACCGTTTATTCAAAAACTAGAACAGAAGAAATTCGCATTATATTAAAAAAACAAGACAAAATACAGAGGCCGCTGCGTGTCAGCGTGTTAGACGACTTTACATTGATTCGCCGTATATACGTTTACATTTAATCAAATCCCAAATGCCTTGCAAAGACTGCATTAAGATTGCTCGCTCACACGCACAAGCACAAGTCTGTTAAAAAGCCAATGAACCTAATCACGTGCAGACAAGACGATCGAGTATGGTCTGTGTGCAGCGCGTAGTGCATTGAGAATGACATCATGCCATGCTGTACTGTGCTGGCGGGTGTGTGGGTAATGATGTCATTGTCATAGTGATGATGTCATACGATGAGGACGTGTCAACTGTCAAGCCATGCTGCTGCTGCTGCTGACGTTGCGTGAGACACGTGCTGCTAACTACTGACGTAACAATGACGCCACCGTCATACGCCCGCATGCACATGCAAAGCTTGCTTGTATATACCGCGTCGCCTGTTGTGTGCAATATGACCGTGGAAAAATAGAAACAGTGGTGTCTATGCACATAAACCTATAGATGCAAATGTTCCGTCATAGAATGGAGGGTTCAGCCCTTCATAGGCGTTGATGTATAATTAAGGACTTGAATTATATTAAGTTTCTTTTTCCATCTTATTTCTAACTACATGCGTTTTTTCAAGCGCATTTTGTCTCAAAATCGATGGCGAGCTGGCACCCCGACCTTATACATTGAGCGCTTTTAGACAGACCCTTGGCAGGATTTAGAGAAAAGAGAAACAGGGAACTAAGGGAAGGGAGAGGAAATGGAAAGGAAGAGGGGAGCGGAAAGACGGCAGGATAAGGAGAGATGCTCCAAGGGCTTGCATCATTTGCATGGCTAGCGTGAAGAGCAACACACGTGACAGACAATATAGAAACAGTTTATGTGATAGTTGCACTCAAAAGCGTATTTCTTAGTTTCGTGGCCGGGGCGGATCTAGAGCACGCATCGTGAAAAATCTGTTGACGGGTACAGCAGCAACTGTTTATGCGGTAACGGGCAGTAAAAAGTGCCACTATAATGTCTGCAATAACTGTTGAAAGTGTTATCCAAATCCAGTTGTAATATTTTTAACTTTTGCATTTAAAAACGACCTGCCGAAAAAGAAGTAAACTCACCGAAAACATTTTGCTACACTATTTTGGAAGATAATCGAAAAATTTATTGGATAAAAATAAGCGAAAAGCGTCAATATCGTTCCTGATATTTACTAAGCCTATTGTATATATAACGACAACGCTGCAAAAACGAATAAAAGTTTTAAGACCGGCAATATGCCTGAATGGCTGAATAAATATTAAAAGGTGGGCGGAAGGAGATAAACTTGAAGAGCACAGGAAAGGAAAATAATTTTTTCTATGTTCCCAACATAACGGTGAACCTTAAAGAGTCGCATAATACGTAAGGATATGCTGCGTATACGCAAACGACTGCACGATGGCGTTTAGTGTCAAAGCGGCCTGGGCGGCAATGGACGGACGATCAACAGTTTCCTGAGGTAACGCGCGCGACATCAGAAAGAACGATCATAAAACGACGCGTTACGATCTGACGGATAATCAGAGGCTCGTATATGCGCCAGCCGGGCGGGAGGCTGATCCAGTGCCTCCGGACAAGTCCTTCCATCATTCCCCCCCCACCCCCCCCCGTCCATCCGTCTCATCCATCTCGACGCAATCGCTCACCTCCGCAGCCTTTTATATTTATATTGTATTGCTTCCTCGTGTGTGTCAGCGACGACAACTGGCCGGTCGAAGAGGGCAGGAAATCTTAGCACTGAGTCCTCGGGGAATAGAGGCGCACGCATAAATATTGGACATGTAAATCAAAGCATAGCGCCGGGCCGACGGCAAAGCTAATAACAGCGACGTGGACGGGGAGGTGAGCAGCAGAGAACTGCGTTGACCGGCTATCTATAAAAGCGGCGGCGAGACGTCCGGGCCAGAGCGCGATCCGCATTTGTCCGCAGATTATTGCTGGGATTAAATGCCAAGCCGATATTGCCGCGGACTGCCGATGTCCCATTGTAGGATCGCCCCCCGGAAAAGTCTCCCCAGCCGACAATTTACGGACAAAAATCCGCCCCGCCCGGCCGGCCGGGGAAGACTTTTCTAGGGGAGGGGGCGATTCTGTAATGGGGAGACTTTTTTATTGGGCCGGCGATATTTTAATAAGGAAGAGACATGTCAAATCTGTGATTATCTCTCCCCGGGCGGATTTTTCATGGGGGAGACATTTTAATGTGACACCGGCCCACACGTGGCTTTGGACGCTAAGCAGGCCTGCGACTGACAAACTGACTGGTGTTGTCGTGAGCTGCCTGCCCGGTGGTCCACTCTGAGGCTTGGTCGCTCGCTCGTCGTCGTTGTCGTCGTCGCTCAATCGGCTTTTATTCATCATTCGTCGTCATTGCCGAGCAACAACGAACGACACGACGCTGCCTCGGCTGCTGTTGCTGGCACCAAATGACGTCATGATTTCGTCAGCATCCCGCCTGACCACGGAGTCGGGTTGGGTTGGGCTTTGCTGTACACCGCCAAATAAAAACAATCCAACTGTTGACCCGAGCGACCAACCGAAACTCTGTGCATGCGCAGTGTTTGTCATTGTTCTCGGTCAAGACTTCAGTCTCATTAAAAGTTTTATTGCAAAGACTCATTCTAATTGGCTTACAAATGGCTTTTCTGTTAAGGTTCTTCATCTGTTGTGGGTGACAAGTGTTGTCTTGTTTTGTGTACTGTATTTTTAACCTCGCCGCATTATGTTTATGTCTATAAAATTAGATTGTACTTGGAATTTGCAACTTATATCTCGGACACGACGCAGACTGCCATAACTTCCAAATATGACAACTGATTTCTAATTTTTGTTTATAATACGCTTATTCTAATAATTGTGTATTTCTTCTATTTAATTTAATTGTTTTTGTATTGTGTGTGGGTGTCTGTTCATCTGTGTTTGTGTATGTGCTTTTCTTTCTGTCTTCGTCTTAATTTTAGCCGATCAATTGTGCTGCCATATTTGTTTAATAAACTTAATTGATACAGGCAATTATCAGCTAATGATCGATCTGTCGGGAAGCAATAATTTGGACGAATGCCGCGCAATCACGGTAGCGAATATTAACGATGTGAATAATGCATGATGGTTATCATATCTTGCACGGGCTAACTGGCGTCTTGGGTGACTGACAGCCTGGACGGGGCGGAGTTCGCCTGACTGACGACGACGATCATGGCAGATTATGACTGAGCAGTGCTCAACAGATATGATTGAATAAATCGCCGCGGCGGCATTGTTTTGCAGCGGTTGCGTGCTGGGGTCGGATTGGGTCAGCGGCGCATGCCATGACGAATAAATGACAGCGGATCGACGCCGTTATGACATTCGCTCTGCAGTGGCCCGGTATAACGAGCAAATATCGTGCATCGTGTGTGTCGACTTGATGCTGCAATGCTGCATGGCCAGCAGATTGCTTGCACATCAACCGTCCGTCCGACACTGCATCAGTTGGTTATGAACTACGGCGGGTCGACGCGGCTCACGACAACCCCCCCTCTCCCCAGGACAAAACCCCCTGCACTTGTAAAATTTGTAAAATTAAATCTTGACCTTAATTAAAATATCGTATAACAAGAAAGACCAGCTGTCGCTAGGGAAGACGCGTTGCAGTCTATATACAGTTCCTGTTGCAGTACTGATATTCAAGGTCATCCAAGGTCGATGATTTTTTGTTTTATCTGAAAGGGCTTATGTCACTTTCTATTAATGATTAATAGTAGCCTTGGTGCTATTTCTCACCATTTCCGAGATACGGCCACTTATAGCTTGAAGCTTAATATCCATTGAAAATTGCGGCCAAACCGTTGCAGATAGAGACATGGTTACTCTTAACAGTCTATATGAAGTTTTCATCGTTTTATCTGATGATGCCATCGCCGACTTTTTACGATTCACCGTTTAGCCAGAATACATTTGTGACATGCAGACGACGACGAATGGACGGACGACAACCGTGTCAAATACGCCTATAACATAGCTCTAGCGCGTCAAAAATTATGTGACGCTTTGTAGTACTGGCTAAAATTGTTAGTGCACTGATGCAAGCATCATTTGGGCAGTGTAGGAGGGCAGTGATATAGCCAGGGAAGAGCAGTAGGGGGCGGGCGACCGTCCTCCAACTTCAGTGATGAATGTTAATATGCGGAGTAAACCTACCGAAATTTATATTCACTACATGCATTTCAGGAAATTTTTATGCACAAAAATACGTTTGCGGCCGGGTGTCCGCTCCGAACCCCGCTGGGGAAGTTTTCAGAGCTCCCCAAACTTGCCAGATGATGAAGTGGGGCTTGCTGCCTCATTCCCAAGAACCCTACCCTCTAATGGCTTTGATTTTCGCACCCCGCCCCTCTAAACTCCAGTTTCTGGCTAAAGCTATTGAAGGAGGGTGTTTGTCTGTCTGTACGCCGGTGGCAGTCGATCGCGTGCGACGGCGACCTGCCGCCGTGCCAAGCCCGTTGTATATACCGCGGCGACCCGTCGTCGTCGTATAGCTCGACCGACGACTTTATGACGTTTCGACTCGGCTTATTTGGCGGAGAATTATTAGATGACGCTGTCGCATGCGGAGCTGTATGTTTGATCGTTATACGTCGTGGCCGTGTTGCTTGGTGATGCTTGTATTGTGAGGCATCATTCCCAGCTATTTCTCTCTCAACCATCCACCCCATACAGCTTCTGTGTGTCTCTTCTCTCTTGCATATCCATCACTGCCGTTATTCCCATATTTTATTGCGTGGATCAGTCGGTGTCATTCGGTCGCTGGCGCGGTGTGCATGGGATTGTGTTGGACGTCGGAAACGATATCGCGCCGACAACAATGCCAGATGACACTAGAGTGTTGCAGCCACGCAGTCGATCTCTGGCTGTCGCACTGTAGTCCGTGTTATACCCTGCAGGACCTGTGAGGTACAACGTTAGATCGGCATTCGAGCGCAATGTGGTTTCCTGGAATAACGCGCAATATTACTGCGGAGGGTTATACTGAAAACACTAAATACGCACTAAAAAGCACGGCCGTCCAGAAAATGGACTTAGTTTATAAAAAAAACTCAGTAAAGAGTAAAAGTGACACTAAATGCGCTCGTAGGCTAACACTTCTATTTTTGTGTAAAAAAACTTTATACAAATATTTTAAATCACCCCTATTTTTGCACCGTCTGTTCAACATTTAGGTATTATAAAGAAAAAAAACGAAAACAAAATGTAAAACGTTAAAACGCGTTATTGTGATAAAATATGCTTATATGTAACTGTTTATTAAAAGTGTGGTATCATCAGCATTTGCTAACTACATTTTGCTAACACAACGGCAATAGTTCGTTGGCCCTGTGTTTGCTTCTAGTCGGTTTCTGTTGCTCATGTCAGTGGCCTGCACGTTTCGGTTTCGTTACTCCCGCAGTCTCAGCTATAGCGCCGTATTGTGCGGAGTCTGACACTAATTCCGAGGCTTTTACGGCTGTCCAGAGAACCGCGCGCGGCCCCGAAATCCGTCCACGCAGTCAATAGCGAGTAGTTTTGCTCGCCAGCAATGCAGCCAGTCATCACGCAGTCTCAGTCTCTCTCAGTTTCAGTGGTCGCACGCAGCATTCCGTCGTTTACTGAGCGGCGTCGCCATTGCGCTTCCAGCGCTTTTCTGCTGCAGCAGCAGCTGCTGCTGCTGCTGCTGTCGTTCGTCTTGACGCCTGCGTGTCGAGTTTTAATCTTGTTCCACGTGACGATGCGTCACAACTCACAAGTCTGTATATCCATGCCAACGACAAACACATCAGCACAACTGCAATCGAATCAGGTACATGAAACCGATTAGTTCGCATATGCTCGCGAACACCGTGTATGCGGGTCACCACAGCGCACAACAGATCATAATTCCGTCTAATTATCTATTTCTATTGCCACCATTCACCATTCATTTTTACTGCTACACGTACTACACAGTCCCAGAAGCATGTACAAGTTATGGTGCTTTGCCGTAGCCCGCGGAGCGCTGTCGTACGGGAATGTTTCTAGTCTCGTCGGGGTGTTGTTCTGTCGTCGAAGTGGATTTGTGGCTGGCTAGCGGCGTCATATCAGCAGTGGCAATGTTTTCTCGAACATCTCGACGGCGCTACGTCCGTGCTTTCTTCGCCACGCTGTGCTGAACATAGCAAGCGACGGACGGAGAAGGAATATTTCTGGCTGCATGGCCGTCTCGACTGACTCCCGTGGGGTCGTGCATAACGTATGCATAGAATACGTGGCTACTGCTGCGTGCCTTCCGTGGGAGACCGCAACCGTCTTGTGCCTGATGCCTTCGGTCGAACGATGCGCAACGACGTCGCTCGGTCGGTGGGGACGGCGCCCTGCAGTGAGAAGAAACGACCTGTCAGCACGAGGTCGACAGTGTGCCCTGGCACTGCATCCACGCTCCACACTGCACAGCGGCGTCTTATTCCGTGACAGAACAGCATAAAGATTGCTAACTCGCTGCTGCTCCGAGGTGCTGGAGACTGTGCGTTATTTTATCACGTTACTGCGTGCCGCTTGAGTCGAGGAGCGAAATCCGCGCACAGCAAATCGCGCGACACGACACATCGCGCTTGCAGTGACGCCGCGCATTATTTAGAACTTTGAACACGCCATGGATACGAACTCAACTTTCAGCGATGTATATGTGCTGCTGCCTAACAACGTATAAAACTACGGAAATTGCACAGCGAGAAACGTCGAGCGTCGTAATTATACCTAGACACATCACGCAATTAACCATGTAGTGTGCGAGTGCTATTACGTTTACGTACGCGATGGGTTTTGAAATAATTATAATCGATTTATTCTGTAATTAGTGTTCGTACGCGTGTAAAGGACACGTGTTGTTAGCAGTCGATCACAAGCTCGTGTGCATATTAAAGGCGAAGTGTTAATACAAACAGATGCATAAATATATAGTTTATATCAGGGGTCTCAAACTCATTTGGGGGTGCGGGCCACACTGCAAGATATCACTCAGTCGGTGGGCCGCATTGTTTTTAGAGACGACAAAATGCAGTAAATGCAGTAATTAATAGGCCCCTGCAAATGACAGAAGTTATTTTTACAGTATA
>Ga0056128_1012557_pt1 | contig 10342 bp, 8 predicted proteins | sample WorMetLIZISLAND2_FD_71113 | JGI IMG/M metagenome (GOLD analysis project Ga0056128, IMG submission 71113) | Marine gutless worms symbiont microbial communities from Max Planck institute for Marine Microbiology, Germany - Olavius geniculatus... ... | reverse complement strand
AAATATCGTAAGCCCGTAACACACTATGATATTGAGTACCTTTTGACGATTTTCTCAGCTAATCATTATTATTATTAGGCACAGTTTGTTGGAGTTATTTCAAAACGTAATAGGGGTCCGTTTTTTTTTTGAGACAGTGTAGATAGCTCCAGTTAGAGGTTTGTTGAATGGCACACCGTGGCATTGCTGATATGTGCACTGCGCAGTTTACCAAAAGATCAAGACTGTCACGAACTGTGGAGCAAACGTCGGAAGAAAGTGATGCGTGACCCTGGTGTCGAGAAAAAGGCAGATATGCCTGCTGAAGCTTCTGCTTCAGCCTCACAGTCTGGGAGTGGCCACCAGTGGAGCCCAGAGTCCGAAGCTTCTAAGTCTAAACATAGTGACGTGCCATCTCCAGCCACAACCAGTCAGCGTGAGCATTAGTATATAGAATATTAATGGCTTCTTGTAATATATCTGATATGACTATCACACTCTGCCTGTTCAAAATGATATGTACTGCGGATCTGAAGTTAGGAGCTAGAAGCATTTGTTTCAGTTATTTAATGTTGTTAATAGTCGGTGATATGATAGAGAACGGGATGCGATTAGTTACCGTTATTGAGTGTTACTGTCGATTTCAGTGTTAAGCACTGTAATGATGATGGTGGCAATTACACTACAATGTGCAGACGAAGTGAAAAATTGTGCATACATGCTGAAAATGAAGAATCATGTTTGGACTTTTAAATGCTGGTTCTTTGGGAAGTTATTGTCAATGTCTGTTGATATTTTTGCAATGTGTTTTATGTGTACTAGCTGCTGTAGCTGAAGAAACGTCGAGGGATTCATTCGTCTGACAGGACTGCTGTACTTCGCACAAGCTGTGTCGAATGAGGAGCACGCACCTATCAGTCGGTGCATCTCAGATCAACTTCCAGCATCAAATTCTGTTGTGTTTCTCAGATGATGTACAGTAGCATAACGAAGAAGCATTCTGCTGCATGCTGTTGATATTGATAGTAACGATATTAAGTTATATCCCATCTCAGTACTGGGTTCCAGGGGCCAAATTTACAAAACATCGTAAGACAAATTTACGCAATTTTACGACATACGGAAAGTTTACAACAAATTTACGATAAAATGCGATTTACAAAACATTGTACGAGAAAGTTGTGAAAAAGATACACGAAAACATAATGACAGCTCATTAGCTGTGCACTGCTAGGCTCAGTGACACTGCATGGTGATTGGTTGAGGTCACTGTAACAGCGAGTGATTGGCTGGCTAATTTTAGAGTTACAACAAAATTGCAAGAAAGTATGAAGTCATAAAGTCAGCTTCCAAAATTTGGATACGACATCGTAACTTGTTGACTTACAACAAAGATATGACGAATTTGTGAAGATTTTACTACAATTTTACAATGTTTTGCAAATTAGGCCCCAGGTCTTTGACATTTTGTAATTCCATATATTCATTACTGGTACATCACAGACAGTTACCCAATGTCGGCTTGTTAAGTGAAACTGTGAAATGTGTCATCATGTTAGGACAATAATGTTGTGTTTAATATTTGTTACGTAATTCAATAATGTATCAGCCCAATAGCCAACTGTTTATATATGTATGACTATGTCGATAAATTATGTTTTTTTACCAGAACAGCTTAATTGTGACATAAAAGATGCAGATTTGCAATAAAACCTGTACTGAATTTGACTTGATAGAAAACTGGTGCTTTAACAGTGGAAAACTAAAAATTCCTTGAAATGTTGGTGTTTATGTGTACAGGGTTCCTACAGGTCAGGAGAAACTGGAAAATGTCAGGGAATCTGTATTGTCAGGGAAATGTCATGGGAAAATATTATTTTTGAAAAGTCGGGGAAAATGACCTTGGATCATGCAGACTGCTGATAACTGATTTTTTTGCATTTCCAAATATTAAAAAGCAGGCAAGTTTGTAGCTTCCATTGAACGTCCAAAAGCTAGACGTGTTTTAGCTTCAGGGGGGCTTTGCCCCCTTGATCCCCCCGACCGGCCTCTGTCCTTTGCATATTGCTTTACTAATACCGTTTCATTACTTAATACCATTTATGACATTTGTGTGATAGGGTTATTGTTTCGATAATGTCAGGGAAATTGTCATTCCATGATTGGAAAAGTCTGGGAATTTTGCTACAGAAAACCTGTAGGAACCCTGTGTGTAATAATACACCATGTCCAGGAAAAAGAGTCTACGGTTATTTCAACATATCTTTGGCAAACCTTAACTTATTTTCATAATTTTTGGCATGAGTCATCCAGAATATTCACTACCTAAAGCTGACATAATTATGACATCAAAAATGTTGTTTTTATTGTATCTGAGGTTAAAAAAAAGCTAACAGTGTTTCGCTTAATAATTTTAACAAAATTTAACATATGTTTATAATTTTTTGTAGGCAACATTAGAAAAGCAACGTGCAACTGACAGTATACTGATAGTACACTTTGCCTGAATACTGATGCCAATTTACCATGTAAAATAAAACTCTTTAATATTCTTACTTTACTCCACACCAAAATAAACAGAAATGCAAAAAGTAGGCTTTTTAGCCTGTAGGTATCTTAGTTGTCATCAACAGTGACAAAACTTGCTATTAACTAACTTATGAGTCAACTTTATTACAAATGTAACTATCGCGACGCTAACGCATGCTGCAGAAATGACGATGCTTGCTGATAACGGCTGCTGCGCAACGACGTTCCCATACTGCACACGATGGCCACGCGTTAACGTGGCAAAAGCACGGCTAGGTTAAAAAATTTGATTAAAAGTAATTTATATCTATGCCAACAATCTCTGAAGTTTTTTACTGCAATTTTCTTTCATCAGTTTTCCCGTTTTTGTATTGCAAAGACTCATTTAGACGTTATCTTTCTGCAAAAATGGCATTTTTGATCACATCGTGATTAAATTAGCTATACTTAGTGAGAAGTAAATTTTGAAGATAAGTTTTAGATGCTTTTAGAAAAACGTATCATTGTGATAATATTTGCCAAAAACTGTAAAAGTAAGTTTAAATTTGTTGAAGTTATTTAGGAAAAAGTGGACTCTTTTTTTTTCCAGACACGGTGTATATAATAATATAGTCATTGGTAAGGTCACAATGTCAGCAAGCTAAATCTGTGCAGGAGATTCTGTCTTCCGAATCTAGAATCAAAATCGGGTTCAAGTTACCCCTCCCTCCATTTTTTCCTTCTTTTTTCTTCCCACTCCCCATCCCTATCCTTTATCCTCATTTTCTCTTTTCACTTCTCCATTTCTCTCTTCCCATTCCATCCTCCCCCCATTCTCCTTTCCATTTCCATGGGCCACACAACCTTAGTCCAGGTAAGGGGCTTGGGACGCGCTGTAAGTTCCACAGCAGGACCAGGCAGAGCCACACCGTCAAACGCTTTGTAGTGCATTTTGAGCTAAAAACAGCACTCATTGGTGATCACAGTTTATACTGTATTTGTATAGTACACCCTTAACAAAATTCCTTCTTCCCTGTTTTAATTACATGCAGTTAGCGTGGTTTTTTTATGCCTCACAGTGTACATGCAATTAGCGTGGGCACAGGTATAATAATCTGGTTAATTTGATTTTACAAATTAATAACTACTACGTTACACAAACGCATTTTAAAGATCACTTATGGTGCAATCTACTTTGTTGAGAATAATATTAAGTTTGTGCATGTGTTCGCCAAGACAAAAGTTGTGATGTGAAACAAACAAATGTTGGGAGTCCCGAGTCCGGTGATACTAAACTTCCATAAACTTGCTTGTTAAAGACAGTAAAAGCTAGAGACAGTGAAGTGAAGATAATCTAAATTGGTTTGCATTAGCTAACACTCAGTAGTTTTACATTATACCAAGTGATGAACTACAGGATACAAATTTACAAAAGAGCAATTAATAACTTACAAAATAAATACTTTTTACACCCAACACAATACTGGCACATGTACATTATATAAAAAATGTAAACGTAAAGTCCTTCCCGAGCCTTACAGCCCATAGGGCGGCGCTGATCTCCGTTTCCTAAGGCCCTCAGCCAGACACCAGTTTTACACTGCAAGACCACTGATACGGGGCCAGTGTATCGCATGGTGTGCCTGTTTACGTCCCACATTATATTACATTGTACATTATATGCAGCCATGCAAAAAAAATTTAAAGTAATACAATTAAAATAGCCATATCTGACCATTCTGAACCTATTATGTAGTATAACAGGAAACAATAAGTCGATGACAAGTCAGGGAATATCAGCTCAATCATGAGGCAAGGATCTCGAGTGTGATTGTAAGGCAACTGCAACAGCTGTAGATTTTATCATAACACATGCACTGCTATCTCGGACACAGAATGCATTAGGCCTGAAAAATTGAAGTGCTTGCGGTCGATGAAAAAGTAGGGATGGGGAGAAAAAATTTATTTTTTTGTAACTTTTGACATGCTGTTGCCGTGTAACAATACACAACTCAAAAACAAAGTGACGGCGATTAATACCCATGAGAATGACAATAAAAACACTGCAGCATGACAGACTAGATGCAAACAACTTTTTTTTATAAAACTTTGAAAATAAAAACCACCAATTTTTCAAAAGTCCAATAAAACAGAGATGTATGACAACTGGAAGCATATCTGTTTAAGATTTAACGGACGCAGAAGCCAGTAGTTTGCCTATTCATCCTAATGTGATAGTTGAAGTCGTGCCCGGATTGTAGCGACTGACATAATGTGGCTTGAACAGCAGTCTGTTCTTGGCATCTGCCTGTTTGCTCAGTTCAGCCAAGTCATTCACGGAGTACGCAACCTTCAGCTTGTCACGCATCTGCTGTGAAGCTCCCGCCAACGCACGAGACTGCAAACACGTTGAAATATTTACACTAATTAGAATCATTATGGTGTCTGCTACACTGAGGCATAAAAAAACAACAAATTTTTTTTCATCATAATTTGAAAAAAAGTGATCCAATTTTAATAAGTTTTGGACTTTTGGTACAAATATTCCTGATACAACTGGCCATCAAATGGCTGTTTAGTTTCCCACCTCACCCATTGTCTGTTTCTGCACTACCTGGGGAAAGAAAAACTAACAAAATATTGCATTTTTAACCACTGGTATTATTGCTTAATACAAAAAAAACACAAAACACACATTGTGTCCATATTTTTATCATTTTAGCTGATAGTTTATCTAATTGTCCATTTTTAAACTGCCTACAAAAATGTTTGAAATGCTGGCCCATGAACATGGACTCGGCTCGGAGACACTTTCTCCATTCATTGATAGCAGCGTCGATAACGTTCTGCTCCAGACCAATCCAGACTTCATTAATTGCTTCTTGAATTCATCAATATTCCTGAATGTTAGGCCTATTTAATTAACGTGCTGCTGCACAACAGTTAAACCTTGTAACTGATTGGCTGTTGGTGGCCACATATCCAGAAAGACGAAATTTTATAAAGTTTTTTGTTGGTTTTAATGCATATTTTGTCTGTTCTGTTTTTACCAGGTAGTGTAGAAGCAGATGTTGAGTGAGGTGGAAAAATGAACAGCCATTTGATGGCCAGTAGTGTCATGAATATGTACGCCAAAAATTATTAAAATTGGATAACTTTTCTTCAAATTTGGTGTGTTTTTTTTATGCCTCACAGTGTACATGCAGTATCAAACAGCAGCAGCAGCACAAGTGGTACAGCACCTGATCATGTTTTGACGACTTCTGTGATGGTTTACAGCATAAATTCACAACAGAGTAATTAGAACAGTAATTACATGCAGTAGCTGCAGTACAAAACTAAAATACAATTTATGGCAATATGCCTGTAACATTCATTAATTTTCAAACGTAGTTATTTATGACATCAGTGAATTTCTCAAATTTAGAAGCTTTTTGTCTATGACTGAGTTAGGAACAGGACTGCCACAAAATAAGAGCAGTAAGTGCTCAGTCATTCCCAAAGTGTAGAATCATAGAACAAGAAAGATCAGCTGTCGCTAAGAAAGACATGCTACAGCCTATACAGTTCCTGTTGCAGTACTGACCTTCAAGGTCATCCAAAGTCGATTTTTATGTCACTAGAAAGCCAATATGCCACTTCGTATTAGTGATTAATAGTAACCAGACAGACGACACATCATGCCACAGATGCCCTACAGCATAGCTGTAACACGTCAAAAATAAGCTAAGTGATAATCTAGCTGCTTATAATGATCAAGGAGTGCAGAAAAATCCCTTCACTACTACTAACTTGTGCAATCATCTTGTCTCTCTTATGACGAATTGCTTCAATTCGTCGTTCCTTTCTTGCTAGCGTTTCCTTCATTTCTGCTTCCCGTTGTTTTTCTGTTGCAGCAATTCTGGACAAATGCACACATATGTATACTATACAAATAGTTTTCAAGAATCAGACTGTTTTACTTCACAGCACATAACAGAAATGGTCAGCACTTCTGCTTGCTAAGCTAATTGCAACAGCCAGTGTTGTTGTCTTGCTTACTTACAAATTTCCCTTGTCACTACAGTCAAGTTACTTCAAACTACAGCAGTGTTCATTATATACAGTATCTGTTAAGCCCTGTCAACGGAACATTCCCTAGATTAGCCAACATAAGTGAGATTCAGACCCTAAAGCCAGCAAAGCTGTATATTATATATGTTATACAATATAATTATATTATATTGTTACTTGTTACTTGATATAAACGTGTGCATGCATCACTACTGATCAAGTCCAGACAGAAGTGACTATTTATAACAGAAAATGATTTTAATAATAATTGATATAATTGAAATTTGCCCAATTTCCATTTGATAAATAAAACAGTGTAATGGCTATACAGAGTTAAGAGTTGGTGGAAAGTGTTTGAAGTGCAAAGGACTGGAGTTTATAATAAAAATAAATGAATCAAATAAAGAAAAAACTGCATACTTTTGGATGTTTTCCTGCTGCTGTTTTTCGCCCCTAGAGCGCAATGTGTAAGCAGCTTCAGTCCTTTGAGCAATTGCTTTCTTCACAGCATGGTCACTGACAGCAGCTTGCTAGATACAACATATGTAGCACAAGCACATTCGCCACACCAGTCATATAAAACAGAAGTCGATAACCAAAACATTGCTTCAAATGTGATTCAAGCAAATTTATTAATGGATTTCTAAATGGTATGTAATAACTGATCTTGATTTTGTTACTTGTTACTTCAGTGACACTGTTGGAGGCTTAGCGGAAAAGCATTCAATCTATAAAAACTGTAGCTTCTGTTTAGGGTACCTACTGGAGCAATTTCCTACCAGCAACTGCGTTTCACAACAGTGGGCAATGTGATTACTATGCAAATAAATTGAAACAAACTTCTTTAGGAACACAAGATTGATCAAAATTAATAACTTTACCATAAATGCTTTAAGTCGGTTGGCTGGGCATTGGAAAGAGCATTTTGCCTGTAAAATGTACCACTCAAACCAAGTTTTTGATTTCTGATTTTCAGACTTCTGATTTTTGGGAAGCCAACCTAACCTCACGTAACTTTGAAAAAAAACCATCCATCTAAATAAAAGCAGCAGAATCAGTAGAAGCCATAGTATTAGTGACATGTCAACATATTTGCAACATACCACAAAACTTCAAATAGAAGCCCACAGCCTCCATTAGTAAAAGTTATTATAACTATTACCGCCACTACCACTACCAGTACTACATATTCCCCGGCCTGTATCCAGGACCCGGCTTGCAACTGGGACCTGGCTTAAGTTCTATTAGTGCAAGTTGCATTTACCTCTGGCCTGGGATCTGGCTTCAATTGGAAGTTTTACAGTACATGTACCACAGTAACATTTATGATGTCTATGAAATAAATCTGCTAATCATTGGTACTGACTAGTTTGTGGTAATTTTTCAGCTGATCACACCAAACTGCTAGCGCTTGCTCCATCTGCTTTTGCTTGCAGCGTGATCGCTCAATCTTCTTGTCCAAATCTCGCCTTCCAAAACAGCAATATAATATACATGGTGGGCCATAAAAAATGTGGCATTTTGCTTTTGTCCATATCTTCGCCAATTAATGATTGATTTTCAAAATTCTTTCACTGACACACTCTGCAGACAATTTGCAATAATGCACTTATTATATATCCCACCATGCCATAAATGCGTCTCTACGCTACCTTGTGAAACATGAGTGAAATATGCATGTGTAACAATAATAACAGACAAACATTTAAGTAAATAAAAAAAATACTTCAGACCAACATTGCGGTGAATGATCCGTATGACACTAAACTGTGTGAATATAACACAGTCTAGTGTCATGTGATGAATAATTCATCCCAATGTTGGTCTGAAGCGTTTTCTCATTTACTTAAATGTTTGTTATTATCGTTAGGTTTTCTTACATTTCTGTTTCACAAGGTAGTGTAAAGATGCATATACGGTGTGGTGGGATATATAATAATCACATTATTGCAAATTGTCTGCAGAGTGTGCTAGTGAAAAAATTTTTAAATCGGACAATAATTGGTGAAGATATGGACAAAAGTAAAGTGCCACGTTTTTATGGCCCATGGTGTACATTACATAGGATGGGCCAAAAGTCTGAATCTGCTAACTGACCAATGATGTGACTAAATTAATTCACCAAAAAACTATCAAATTAACCTCACAAATCGACATTACTGCTACAAGAAACTGAATATTAGAAATGCAAACATTCAAGATGACACGAAATAAGTAAGTAACACTACATTACGGTGAACAGTTCAGACGTACTGGCGTTTTTGTATAGCAAGATGGCGTCGTTGACGCTGATGCTCCGACGTTCGTTCTGACTGCTGAAGCTTTGACTCAACAGATTCTCTCAAGCTCAACTGCTCGTCCCTGTGTTCAACATATGACACAATACCATACGACAAAGAGATCTGTGCCAAAAATCTGTCAGGCAAACTCTCCGTTTAATGTAGCACTTAAACTGAAACAAAATGAAAATGTTCTAAATGAATGTGAGAGGATAGAAAGTAAAATGAAAATATTGTTACATAAAACACAAAAAAAAATACAAAAACCAATGATTATGGGAGTGCTAGAAACCTGAGATAAGAAAAACTAAATAGCAGAAAAATAACAATTACCAAGCCAGCCCAAGAAGGAAAACTGAAGACCACGGAAACAAGCAGCACAATAAAGGTCAGAAGAATGCAAGGCAAAGCAATCTACTGTGGTGAGTGTGTATAATTCAGATGCATGTATGTTATATATAATGCACATAGACATTATCAACAATAATATACTCGACAAAAGAAGTTGCACATTCATAGGCATAAAAATTAATTCAGTACTTTATAGGTTTGGGGCTGACGATGCTGAAAAACTAGAGCAGAAAAACTGGCATGCGCGTTTCATGCATAGGATCGGGGCCCCCACTGCACCGATTTTCTAACAGGTTCACACAAATACACAGCAGTTGACCTTTTGCTGAAATAAATTCGAATAATTGTGTACAAACTAATCAAAGCTTACATCTGCTGGCGCTTTAGTGCCTCATACTTGAGTTCATGTTTCTGTCGAGATAACTTGTTTTTACGACACATACTCTGCGAAAACACCACCAATGCTGTCTCAGTGTCACTAGCACAATTTCACAAAAGTTTATAGCCTAATATAGTTAACCACAAGGTATGTCCAATGTCCATAGTAATTTGTCACTTTTTAACGTAGTCGCCTGCAACTGAAATGAAATGATTGAGAATTTCTCCATCATAGAAAAATTGTTGATCCTTGACTTCCAGCCAGCCATTTTGTCACGCAGATTATGATAGTAAAAAAAGGTAAAGTCCAGTACTTGATACAGCGCTTCTTACATGAGATGGACTCAAGGCCAGAAACGCTTTACAATCTTGGAAGTGGCAGCTGATTGGCATGAGCTAATGATACCGCAGCGCACTATGTGGCCATCCATTGCCCGTGTGAACGAACAATTGGACCCACGGTTTGCAGCTAGCAGACATACCATCGCCCCAATCAGCCACACTAAACCTTCACCCGTAGCCCGTAAGCTACTACTTATTTCCCATCCCACGGAGGGTAGGAGGCTGAGTTGGCCTGAGTACATAGTAAGTTAGCAACTTGCTCAAGGTTGCTTGCAAATGACGGCAGTGAGAATCGAACCGCAACCTGAAAGTTATGAGTCGACACTAACAACTAGCACAGCTTGACCAGAAGGTATCCAATGACCTTGTCAAAGAGCTGAAAGACATCTCGCCACCACTTGCTGACAGCCAGGGTGATATACTGGTAGAAGAAGTACAAAAGGCCGTGAAAA
>Ga0056128_1012556_pt1 | contig 10343 bp, 6 predicted proteins | sample WorMetLIZISLAND2_FD_71113 | JGI IMG/M metagenome (GOLD analysis project Ga0056128, IMG submission 71113) | Marine gutless worms symbiont microbial communities from Max Planck institute for Marine Microbiology, Germany - Olavius geniculatus... ... | reverse complement strand
CAAGTAGGCCTATACGTTTCCAACTTTTATGAACGGTAACAAGTAGGCCTACACCTGCGTTTTGCAGTTTTCATGTTTTTTTGCATTAACTACAAAATTCAAAAATTGTTCGAAATTAATCGATTAATCGCGATTAATTTTTGGTGATTAATCGATTAAATTTTTTAATCAGTACCAGCCCTAGTTTTTATTGATTTTTGCAAACTTCGGCTGCCGCGCACACTTCAAGAATAAACTGCGACGAAATGGCTGTAGATAGACTGACAGTTTGCGAATAGTAACTGCCATAAGCTTACGCGCGTCTCGTGAGCATTAGCTCCAATTTCTTGTTATTATTAAAAATTGTTAGGGGCTATTAATGATGCTTTCGGTATTTTAATCGATCGTTAAGGTCCAGTCTTTGGTACGGTGTGTTGTCTGTCTGTCCGACGTTTGTCGTTTGCATTGTGGATAAACGGCAAGTCTTACCGGAAAACTTGTTACACAATTAATTAACCTGTGCGACAGCTCTTCGCATGCAAAATTTCAGCAATCCAGCACAAGGAAAATTTTTAAAATGTGTAAATGGCAGATTAGACCATATTATATTATATTATATTATATATTTTGTCACTTGTGTGAATTATATCGCGTCACTAAAATACAACGTAAATTGATACAAATCATATACAACATGTTCGATAAGAACAAACACTTCCGTTATTTATTATATACTACGTTTGCTGAACCGTGGCTGAATTTCAAATTTTTTTCACTGATAAACGCAGAAAAAAACTTGAAACAGAATTATCCGTAAAGTTTTAAACCTTTGATCTAGAAGGCTTAACTTATTTTTTATCAGCTCTGTCGTCGTCGTATGCAACGATTGCGTTATGCTGATCATACATGTATACCCCTAACTACTAGTTTGTCGCTGTTGAAAAACTGAGCCCTTTATAGTGTTTTTCGCTGCGCATGTGTATCTACTGAGTGGACCAAAAAGTGGCACTCTTTTTAATCATAAGTCAACATAAGAACATATAAACTGCAAAACACCACGTATTTGTACTGCTTGAACAAATTCTACTTTGCGTATTTGCTATTAATTATTCACTATTATAAATGTGCTCGATAAAAACGTTTTCACAGGTCTTTCGGTTTCGGTACCCCAGTGTTTCTCCTGAATTTTCCACACGCTGACTGTAAACCAAACAGCGTTCATCGTTAGCTAATCCAACCAACGTGACGAAATTACAATTTATTGGCAAAAACAGGACTTGCTTGCATCGACAGAAAACGAGCGGCGTTATTTGATAAAAATCGTAAGTGTGAGTAAAGTAAAATTGCAAATGTGGCAAAAGCTTATAGAAAAACTCAAATACAGCGAGGGTGTCAGTTTTTTGGCCCACAATGTGTCTGCAGGTCTGGACCTATAGTTGAGCACGATTCTCGTTCTTTGACGGTCGTCGAGGTGTCGGCGAATGGATACGTGACAACGAGAGTTTGCGCTGCGATGATGTCACGTTTGATGACGTCACTTGCAGAAGCTGCTGCTGAGGCTGAGACTGATGACGCTGCTGCAGTTGTGTAGCAACCTCTCCTGCGCACAACCAGAAACAGTGTTTTTCATACCCAGACCTGCTGCCATTGTCATCGCTAAATTTATACAGTGCAATATCGTGAAGCACATCTATTGAGATGAACACACTAACGAAGAAGCATGCCGCTATCTGTGCATATTAACAAGACACTTGGATGCGATGGCGATAAAGACAACATCGAAGTCGCTGGCATCCTCGTTACACGTTTTTAACAATAACCGCATACCATGCATGGTTGCTGATATCTTATGACGACTAGACCATTTGGATACAGACTCAGTGCACGTCGCAGCGATAATAAACTTGAGCTTCTGTTCTCGCTAGTAACTCACACAGACAACTACTCGTAGACAGTAGTAGAGGCTTTCGAAAAGCGCAGTTACTTTACCGGAACCTTTCGAATCGCGGCATTGTTGCAAGCGCCCAAAAAATCTTAGCTTAATAATTGTTAATAGACCTAATCTTTGTCTTACGGACAGACGAACAACGGACAAATTACAAAAATGTCACCCATGTTTCGTCTTAGAGACGAGACAAATTTTTCAATGCAGCGCCAAATGTCAACTTACGTATTCAGAAAAATAACCAGGCCTATATAGGCTTAAATTTTGCAACACCAGACGTTTCCTATTGTCTCTGACGTAAATAAAAAGTTGTACAGTTGAACATTCAAGTTTCACAAATTAGCGGGGCAATAGATTTGATTTTAAGTGACATTTATTTTAGCCTCCTCTACAGTTTATCGCTGAATGCAAAAGTAAATGAGTTATCAAAACAAAGTTAAAAATTATTAAGGTTACACGGCAGTTTTAAGAATGATTGAAACTGGACCAGATATCTAAAGTTATCCTAAACATGGGTTAGAAGTGACAGACGTTTTCTTGCTCAGAGTACGGGTTACCTAAACAACAAACTGTTGCGTTCCTGAAAATAACATGCACTATGTGTACGTTAAGCCCTTTCTGTGATGACAAGCATGACGCTGAACTCTAGGCATAGGTTTACCAGTTCGAAATTATAAAATTATTTTTTTCAGGCAAACCTTGTAAAACAAATACGTTACCAACAATCAATGCCTGTAGAATAGCTGGAACAGCTAATTACATATTCCGTACAATTTTCGTACTGATGGTTAAGCGGACGGTTGCATTTGGCTAGCTACTGACAGACATCATGTTGAATGTATCCAGCGACGCAGCGGTTCATTTGCCGGTGCTCGTCGATAGGCCTACTGCCAGTTTGAAGACACCGGTACACATGACCGGGTATCTAGAAGACAGAGACCAGGAAGTAAGCAGTCTTTGGCGTCATAATTGCATTCGAGCTGCGTCAGGGCCGTCGGTGGTCGGTTGGTCGCCGAACTGCGGTGCAGGCAGAGAGGCAGAAGCAGCTAATCGACAGTAACTGATGATGATGCGATACCTGAATGCGCCTGTCGGACTCTGTCATCAATCTCTGCCGTCTAGCATCACGCAGTGGCGTAGCCAAGGAAGAGCTCAGGGGGACGGCCAATTTTCCAGACAAGACATAGGCAATGTTTAAACTGCACTAAATGTGCCAATTTGGTAGGTTGATTCTGAGGAAAATAATTACAACTGTTGCTATCTCACAGATCTCACATTTTAATAGTACTACAATGCACCAAACTCGATTTCAGCTGGGGTTACGCCGCAGACTCCCTAGCTGAATTTTAGGGGTCCTACTTCTAAGGAAAGAAAGGGGGAAAGGGGGAAAGGGAAAGGGAAGGAGTAAGGAGGGGTAAAACAAAAAAGGAAGAAAATAAAACGAAAGGGAGAAGGGAAAGAAAGGGGAAACGAGGCGAGCCCCTCCCCTAATTCACATTTCTTGTTACGCCACTGGCATCGCGCGCCACACCGGCAGATGCGTTTACACCGCGCCGCCGCCATCGCATGAATATTGCAGCAGCAAGCTCAGCAGCAGAAGCAAGTTAGTAGCTCCGTGACCCGATGATGCTGACGGGTGCTGCTGCCGGACAGCTCGGAGAATCTATGGCCCGATTGAGCGCCGCAGAACATTTGCACCAACCAAACAGTATTCATTAGCACACGTCGTATAGGAGTATAATAGGACTATGCTGCTGCTGCTGCGGCCGCAGTGTTGGCTTAGTAACTCGCCATTGTATTATAGACCTACTCAGCCCTACTGATTCCAGGCTTTCAGCGTAACGAATAGACGGGACTTTTGAACTTTTGGCGTATAGAAAATAAAGTTCGCGAAGTTCAAAGCAGTAAATTGTTTGAAGAAATTCAGCCATAAATAGTTTCTTTTTTTTCTTCTTATTGTTATTATCACTTGGAGATCTTTGAAAGTCGATACGTTAAAACTGGCCGTTTGTAATAGCTTAAAGGTAATATTTGCCGGTCTTTAAGTGACATTTATACCGAGTCAGAGTGACTGTGGTGCCCAAACGTTTGCAAGATTCTGTGAACGTTTGCGCACAGCTTAAAATCAGTTGTTGAAAATTGTTCTAGCTGGTCACAACATTAGAACTGACAGTAGAACTCTTAACCTTTTTGGAAACGTTTTTTGGTATTTTATTACTGTTGAAACTTTCTCGAACTATTAAGTAAAGTTTTCGAACTACATAACTGTGCGAAAAAGAACAATGGAACCATCAATAGTGCTGATGCTTTCTACGGGCAAAACAACATCTTAAGAAGTTTACTTCCAAACTAAAATCGACTTACGTCGGACGTAGCGCTATGTCGGCATGCCAAATGACGTCTTAACTTACTCCTGCGTCGTCAACTTCGAAACTAGCTTACAACAGCGTTGTGGTCGACAACACCTGCGCTCGCTGTCGACCTCAGCACAGCACTGGCTGTAGACCTACATATAACACGGCTTTCCACGATCGGCGATCGAGCGTTCCCTGTCGCCGCAGCAAGAACTTGGAACAGTCTGCCATCAGAAGTGACGTCTTCAGAGTGCTTGCGAACATTTAAGACAAAATTTAAGACTCGTTTGTTTTTCTTCTCTTTTCCACCATTGACTGACTGCAAAGTGTCTGCGGTGCCTTAGGCATTTCTTCACTCTAAATTCGTATTGTATTGTATTATACTTGTAATGTCAGGGATGTGGTGACATACCGGAGCCGGCGGCTTGAGTTGCGGGGCTGACTGAATGCAAATCAGTGCGTGCTGCGGCAACGAGCACCTTGCCGGCGCCGGTAGACGGATGATAGTGATTGGTCACGGACAGACCACCACCTGTTCGTGACAGACCACCATACGACGCAGTGTCAGTAGTACCTGGCCCCCCGCCGATGATCACGTGACCACTTCCCGCAGAACCGCCCATCTTGAACCGACTCAAGTCCGCCGCCGCCGCCATATCGCCACGCTTGCTCGAACCACTATGCGACTGATTCCATGTGGCAGGTGACGCTCCGTAGCGTGTCGCCTTGCTTGCTCGACCCGGCCTTGGGTCTGACGGCCTCGACGGGCAGCACGCGGCGCCGCTTCTTGGGCAGCTTGGCGCGCGCCTTCGTGTGCGAGTAGAACAGGGCGAAGTTCGATACGATCACCGGAACCGGAAGTGCTATCGTAAGTACGCCGGTGAGCGCACACAGCGAACCGACAAACATTCCGACGTACGTCTTGGGCGTCATATCGCCGTAGCCGACCGTCGTCATGGTGATGATAGCCCACCACAGACCACCCACTTGCTGGTGTGAAGGACCACCCAAGATGTCCCGGTGGTGGGTGGGTGGGTGGTAGCAATGGCCCACCACAGACCGACCGGGATTGAGGTGAAGTCGTTAGTCGGGTTGTACTGTATGCGCTCGGCGTAGTAGACGAGAGAGGCGAAGATGACGATGCCGAGAACGAGAAAGAAGACGAGTAAGGTCAGTTCGTGAGCGCTGGCTTTGAACGTGTGAATCAATCGATAACGCCCTGACTTGGCTGCGCCTGCAACGGATCAGCTGGATCCGACTGGATACGGACTGTAGGGCGACGATCGGAGTTGATTGAAGATCGCCGCTGCTTTGAACGTGTGTATGAGAATCTTGAGTCCGGGCGAGTGACGAGTCAGCTTGAAAAGACGCATGATCCGGATGATGCTGAAGAACTCGAGAAAGTCGTTCTCCCGGTCGAGCCGCGTCAGCAGGAAGTCGACTGGTAAACGATGATTTTCTGCCACAAGAAACTACTTCGTTGTAGTTCTCTGCAGTGAGGGAGTACCTACATGTGCAAATGTTGCAGAACTGTTGCACATGTAGACGCCCTCTGAGTGGTGGCGGGCGGCAGCGTCAGCAAGAAGTCGAGGTAGAAGGACACGGTTGCAACGAAGTCGATAATGTTGACGGGCGTACGAAGAAAGCGCACGACGTGTGGACTGACGGCAAACGGTGATCGCATATGGCAGGCGACGCTCCGTGGACTGACGGCAAAACGTACGACCAGTTCGAACGTGAACCAGGCGTTACAGGCGCACTCGATGTAAAAAAATGCCCCGTACTATAACACACAGCAACACATAGTATTTCATTACTGAATGAAAATGTGACAAACGCAATGCAGCAAATGACCAAAATATACTAATACTACAATGATTTTTGGAGCAACTATATAAAGTCAAAAGACATTTAACTTAAACGATTGTTTATGGAGATTAGTGTTGCACGCAGGTAAGCCTAACACATAATCATGCCCACGTAAGTAAGTAAGTAAGTAAGTAACTGACGGACTGAGCCGGCTGCAGTCTGTTCAAAATGCCGTGCACATAGACTATCAGAACGTTCAGCGTAGGTCAACAATTCATGGAGGCAGTGGTTAGATTTCTTCATATTGTGAAATAAGTCAACCGAGCTGGCATTAATAATATGAGTACTGGACACCGCGCTGCTGGGGTGGATAAGCGAGTACGCGGTACAAGCTTATACCACTCTAGACGGTGCGATATCGTACTTAAACCACTTTCGTATGATTGCGTAGACTACAACATCGTTTGCTTTATGACGTACAACTGCAGGAAAGTAACAGTGAAAGTTGAGTGTGGCTTAATTGAAGGATTATTGGTTGAACAATATAAGAAGCCCAGCTGTCAGTAGGATAGCCGACCGTACTGGTTGTCAGTGACCTTGAAAGTCATCCAAGGTCGATGATTTCTATCTTATCTGAAAGGGCGTATGCCACATCATATTAGTGATTAATAATAACCTTGGCCCTATCTCTTACCGTTTCCAAGATATGGCCACTTGAAATATTCCACTGGAAATTGCTGCCAAACCACAGCAGACGAAGACATAGCTAGCCTACTATTGACAGCTTATATGAAATCGCCAGCGCCATATACGATGGTACCATCGCCGACCCCTACGACTTACCGTTTAGCCACAATACCGCACGATTGGCATACCATAGTGCGTTATGACCCTTCAAGGTCATCCAAGGTCAGTGATTTACATGTCATTTGAAAGCCAGTATGCGACTTCCTATTAGTGATTAATAGCAACGTAGGCCTTATCTCGCACCGTTTAGCCACATCTAGAAACAAGCGGACGGACGGACGACATCCATGCAAATAGCTCGACCTTTATTTAAGTACGGTCGTCTAGTACCAAACCTGGTCGGTAGTTCGCTGATCGAGTTGCCAGACGGCGCCAGTGCTGCTGTTTGAAGAAGCCGTCGTCACGTTGACAATCACCGGAACTCGGAGGTTCGGATGCGTCTTGAGACAGAAAATGGTGATCGAAACCAGAATGAAGAACACCGACAGTGCCGAAACCACCTGTGCAAATACCACACAGAACAACGGATTTATGTGCTCCCAGTAAAATCTGACGATATATTTACTTAATATATCGAGCTTTTTGACCTTTCTGTTCATATACGAGTAATAATGCCACGCGGCCACACTATAGGCCTACTGCCTGCCAGTTTCTTCAACTAATTTCAATTTTTTTCACTGCTAAAAATGTGAAATTAATCAAATGATAAATACCCCACCGCTGCTTAAACGTGTCGCTACATTATCGTGTAATATATTAATATATTTAAAAAAACTAGCGTGTACAGACAGTGTGGCTGAAACACGAGCTCGGCTTAACGAGCCTGGCTTTCGGTTAAGCAGATTTTGTCAAACTCGTAAGCAAAATCATTTTCATTACGCCCATGGACTCTAACCGGACCGCTGCGAAACAGCGCATGGTTGTCGGGCTGTTTCTCCATCGCAGCTGAGCAACTTGTGTGACAAAAAGCCCAGCTGTAGCTAGGGTGGGCCGACCGTATGCCAGCGTCCGAAGGGCAGCAATTGTTTTTAAAAAGTTAAAGGTGGTGTAACTCTCTTTATAGAAAACTCATTTCAGAGTTACGGAGCGTCACCTGCCGTATGGGATTACACAGTGTTACCTGCCACTCGACATAGGTAAACGCGCTTTGCCTTAACCCAAGCCAGATAAGCCGGCAGTCGATTTACCTGCCTCGGAGGGATGGAAGGCTGAGTTGACCTAAGCGGCTGGTTACATACTAAGATGGTTAACCTGCCTCCAGGTAGTCGCCCATCCAAGTACTAACCCGGCCGGCCTATTAGTGCTTAGTAGCAAACTTTGCTCTCTCTCACCTTTTAGCCACAGTACACCTGTTACAGACTGATAAACAGACGACAGACAACTCGTGGCAAACGGCCAGTCAGACCTTTAGGCTTACAGCTTAACGGTCGGACCAAAAAGCCGAGGCTTGTACTGTACACCCGTCCAGACGCAACACGACAGTCTTAGTATACATGTAAGCTGCGCAAAATATTCTACGAGTCAGTCGGAGCTGTAGTTCTCAAGCTGGTGCTGATGGAGATGTGTCACGTCATACTGCATCGAGTCATGAGTCCATTTAGTATGCGCCGCCGTATATCTGATAGGTCGGCCAACTCGTGGATAGACAGTAGGCCCTATGCGTTGACCATTGTTAATAATTGACAGACCGTTGTGTGATTAGGGTCCTGCGTGTGCCGGTGCATTGTGAATCGCCCTGCAGTGTCTGTCTTTCTGTTTGGAATGCAGAAGTGTCCTCATAACTGACACACAGTTGTAAAGACTGTTTCTTCAGCTGTTCGTCGTGCCGCCGCAGAGACACGACGGCAAGATAACAACTTCGAAGAGTTGCGTCACTGTGCAGTTTTAGCGCCGAATTTTGTTGTTGTTGTACAATATAGTTTTTTTCGGTCGTACCACATTTTGTTACTTTTTCGCCCTGTTTCAGCTAGATTTTATTTTTTCTTATCTTTTAGCAGTCTTGTGAACGTGCTTTTGACCATTTTTGTCTTTTGCCTTGCAGGCCTTACAACTGCAAATTAGGCCTATGCATGCTGCGGGCTCTATAGATAGGGCGCTGGCACTACATATGAGTTTTTCAGTTTTTTTGCGACTAGAAATTACTGATAAAGATAATGTTGGACGTTAGAAATAGCTGACCTTGGCAGCGGGCGACGAGTTGGGTTCTTCGAAGAGCGCCCAGATCCTCGGTTTGACGTTCTGCCAGCAGCTGAGCTCGCCGTTCTTGTACGTGTCCTCGAGACCGAATCGCTTCATGATGTCCTCTTCGGCTGAGACCGAATCCTTGGCTAAGACCGAAACGCATTCGACTGAGACCGAAGCGCTTCATGATGTCCTCTTCGGCTGAGACCGAATCCTTGGCTGAGACCGAAACGCATTCGACTGCATGAGACCGAAGCGCTTCATGATGTCCTCCTCGGTCAACTTGTCCGTGTCGAGGTCGAGTCGATCAAGGATCTGCAGCGTCTCCTGTGTATTGCGGTGCATGACACTGAATAGCCTAGTTTGTGCTGATGTACTGTTATGAAACTATTCACCCATTCCCTGTGTATTGCGATGCGTCGTGTACGTCATCCAGCAGCAAGGTTCCACCTGGTTTGCATCCAGACCCCAGAAGTCCAGTTCCTCCTCGAACAGCGGTCCGCACACGTCGGTCGGGTAGTGAAGTTTTCCGGTCCGGTAGTAGTTGAGTATCTGTGGTATACAATCGTTGTAAGCAGACTGATGCAGTCTCGTACACAATAAGCTACTAATTGATCAGCATACAGTGCTACATGTTAATAGAAATCGACTAGATATTTCGAGAGCTGTCCGCCAAATAATGATGACAACCTATACACTGAGACCGCCTATCTAAGGTTTTCATAATAAATCTGATGGCAATATTTTTTGATATTTTGACATGCATGCTTGATGACGGCCATTGCAATAAATTTCGGCAACGTTATCGCATTAGGTTTATCATTTGCTCAGTTTAATCACTCGCCGTGGCAGTTAAAAGCTATCGATTGTCCAGTGAATTTCCTGAAAATGCATTTACAACCATAGGATGTAAACTACCCAACGACGAACCGACGAGGGCGGCGGTATGGTGAAAGAAAAACGGTCACAACGGCTTTGATAATACAACACGTACGTCTAATTATTGTAATTTGCCTTTTAAGTAAACGGCACGAGTTGCTTATATAACACAAATGTCATTGGCCTATATTTGGCGCTAAAAGGGTTAAAAAATTCTGCGATTCATTCTGTCGAATAGCTGTTAGTGCACTATTTGTCTTGCAGATTAATCACAATTAGGCGAATGACGTCTGAATTGTTTGCTTTCGTACTACATTTCCATTTTCTACAGGTCCGCGATACCAGCTGAGCAATCGGGGTTGGGTCGATAAATCAGCTACCGAAAGAAAACTCAAACCATGCGCACATATGCTAACAGTTGGAACATGGAATGTGCGCACCATGTGGGC
>Ga0056128_1012552_pt1 | contig 10344 bp, 8 predicted proteins | sample WorMetLIZISLAND2_FD_71113 | JGI IMG/M metagenome (GOLD analysis project Ga0056128, IMG submission 71113) | Marine gutless worms symbiont microbial communities from Max Planck institute for Marine Microbiology, Germany - Olavius geniculatus... ... | reverse complement strand
ACTTCATCACTGTCCAGAGATACATTTGCGAAAAAACTTAAAACTCATTTATTTGGCTGCGAGCGCTCTTGAGGTCTTCTCTAATTGGGCGCTATACAAATTGACATATTCATTCATTCAATGGAAACTGGCGAGTGTGTCGGTGATGTGGTCCGAGCGCCACAAACCAGCGATGGATCGTGCGGCAGCGTTGAGTACCGATTGAAGGCGGCTGTACAGGTAGCCTGGTAAGCCTACCAGTACAGCATTGCCGTAGTCGACGAGTGCTTGGTAAACGGACGTCGACACCGAACGTCGAATGCTGCGCAGCTGACGCAAAACAGCGAAGCAGCTGGCAACGGTTTTCTGAACGTGGCATCGCATGCTGAGGTCGGCGTCGAAGTAAATTCCAAGATCTTTGACTGACTTCGACGGGTTGACGAAGTCGGACCCGATTCTAAGAGCTGACGTGTTGACGTGGTGGTGACGTGATGACAACGATGGGCTGTTGCGCACCAGAGCAGTAATAAATATGCAACTCAGGTTACCATTGTTTAAAATCTCGTACAAACAAAATGCTGATGCTATGCATCAGTACATCTTCAAAATGGAAGTTTTATGATATTATGCTGACGTTTGTTTTAGTTATTTAGACATTTATCATAATATTGATTACAGGCTGAGTGCACACTGGCCGGACCTGGAGTTGCGAACTGCAGCTGCCGCGAAGGATTCGGCGGAGATGGCTACCACTGCTACAGCACCATTGGCAGACAAATCTCTACTATTGTTCAGCTGTCACTGCTCAACCAATTTCTTCAGGTCTTTACACAGTTCTCCGTCAGTGCTTCAAGTACACGTTAAATTTTTTGCATAGTAGCGCTGCAGTCTTCGAAAACGAAACTGCGAAATGATGGAAGAGAGAGAAAAGAAAAAAGAAAAGGATTTTAAACACACGAGATCGACGCACGTCCATCTCTGATAATCTTTACTGGTGCCGTGCATGATTATTTTACAAGTAATTTGAGCAAAGCTCATAAGACGCGCGACAGCGTCAGCAGTTCCGGTTCGCAGGTTATATTGGTCTATCTCCATCCATTTCGTCGCAATTCACCCTTGAAATGTGCACAACGGCCAAAAATAGCAACAACATCAACACCACTTATTTTGAGGTTTTAAGGTTATTTAAGGTCATGGGTGTTGACACCATTAAAAAGCTCGTCACTAGTGCTAACATGTGTGTGCCTCTATGTAACTGTTTTCACGCTAGACGAGTCGATAGTGGTAAAATAACCACTTTTTATGGGAGTACCCCTGTTTGATTGCTCGCCTGCACAGGTTTCCTCCAACTTAGAAGGTTGAGACTTAGACTGTTGAAATCTACGTTTAATGCTGAAAATTTCTTACGCAGATTGACTTGGCCATTTTGTCGCAATTTAGTCTCGAAATGTATGCTGCAGCCAGAAATTGCAATAAAAAAATCACCAAAACCCCTATTTTAGGGGCTCAAGGTCGTTTAAAGTCATCGATGTTGACAAATCTAACAAAAAATTTAAGCTAATGCTCACGAGACGCGCGAAAGCCTATAGCAGTTCCTGTTCGCAAATTGCTTTAGTCTATCTCCAGCCATTTCGTCGCAATTCACTTTCAAAGTGCGCGGCGCAGCTGAAAATTGGAAAAAAAAACAATGAAACCTCTTATTTTTGGAACTCAGGGTTTTTCAAAGTCATCGATGTTGATACGACTAAAAAGCTCGTCACTAGGGCTTGTTGTGATGAGCAGCATTCCTATGCCTATCTGCGACCGTTTTCACGGTAGACTTGCCGACAACGGTAAAATAACGACTTTTATGGGGTACTGCTCTTTGATGCTTTCACACACATCTTTATTCACCGTAATACGGTAGACAAGAAATGAACAGCAGGTTTTCTTAAAACTAGGAGGTCGACACTTGGACCGTTGAAATTTACGTTTAATGCTGAAAACAGTAAAGATCGCGTAATCCTAGCTTGCGTCGTTTTGACACAATACCGCAGTGTGACAGACGGACGTACGGACGGACGCCTCGACGATGGCTAAGACGCGCGAGGCATTCTGCTGTCGCGCGGAAAAATCAAAACTCGTTCTGACGTTAAGCAACAATATGCAGCCGAGATTTTATAAAAACACACAAAAGAAAGTTGGATTTTTTAAAACTACATAATTCTGTAGTACACGTTGCAGGTAATAGACGCTAGAGATCGGTATCTGGATGATGTGACGTCAAACTACACTCTCCTTGCTCCAAACAATGTCGCCGTTCAGAAAATGCTCAATTTTACTTCATCCGATTTCTGGAAAGATAACAGCAACGTTTTCGAGTTTTTAAGGTGTGTTTTGTTTTCTTATTTTTGGGGGTCCAATTTATTAATTTTTTAACAATGTTTGTTTGTGTCGCTTTATTAGATGCTCTTTTCTTCCGTTAATGGCATTTTCGATGACGTTGTAATTACTTCAGTTATACTTAATGATACGTAAATTGTTGAAATAGGAAGTACATTTTATAATTTTCTAGTGTGAATATACGATATTTTACAAGTGATTTCTTGGGGTTGCATGTAATAAACTGTAGCCTTCTTGCCAGACACTTTGTAGATACGATCATGCGAAATAAAAATACGCGTAATTAAGCAGAAGTTGTGTGTCGGTGTAAATGTGTACCAGCTATCACGTGATACCAGAAGCATTGAATCTGGGAGAGCTAAAAAACAGATGTGAAGCTGATGACCTGATTACTTTATCAGACGACGACGACGCGCCCAGGCTACATTGCTCTCTCACACATCAAGTAAGTAAACGTTCGCCATTCAGTCAGGTATGCATTACAAGTTACAACTATGGCTAAAAATTTGGTACGAAAACGTATGTTTTTTTAAAAAAACCTAAAACCTTAAATGTTCAAATTCTAGTTTTTATTTGTTGTGTAATTTAAATTAAGCCTACAGACGGTATTTTATTTCATAGGCCTATGCTAGACAACTAACGCGATTTGAGATTTTTCAGGTTTTTTCCCTGTCTGATATTGCTGTCTCTATAGCTGTTTGCTCAACATGACAATTTTGCGAGTTTAACTCTATATTGTTGTTCTTTTTGTTTGTTTGTTTTTTTTTGTTTTTTTTTTGTTTACCGATGTTTGCTTGGTGAAATAAAGATTATCATATATTTTTTTAGTTTTTTTTTGGTTTTTTGCTTTGCTCCAGCTTTTCGCAAAGCTTTCAGGAATTACCTTTTTTTGCAATTTTAGATATTATAATGCACTGTCGGACCCACAGTCACAAATGTCGAAATACTAAATAGAACAAAGTAACATTGATGATTTTGATAATTATGAACACTCTGGAGTTGGATTTAATTAGCAATGTGCTGCGCGTATTGATTTTTTGCAGGGTGTATATCTGAACGGAGCGAAGGTTGTTTCAACGGACTTTCCTGCACTCAACGGCTACGTTTACGTCATTGATAAGGTCTTTCTGCTGAGGGTTTTGTACTGCAGTGTTTTATTTTTCGCCAATTATTACCACCCCATATATTACAGGCCTATGTTCGGATTTGAGTTATTTTGCGAACTTTACTGGAACGAAACTAAATTTAATTGACATATTATGGCGTCTATTTGGTTAATTTTAATGCTGTTTATTTTACCGCTATGCTTTAGAGATGCATGTTAGACGTGTGATATTCAGGTGTTAGAGAAGCATTCGGCAATGAGGACGATGTTATCACTGGATGATGCATTGAATAGCTATGCGCAGTTTTCAGCATTCGCTTCCAGTCTGACAGTAACTGAATTGTTTCGATATCTGCTGTTAACATTCTAACGCGTGACCGTATCAGTAGCCTATTAACTTATCCGTAACATAATCTTGAGTAGTGCAAAGTTATTGTTAGACAGAATCGCTTTTTGTAGCGCAAGCGAATCCGCCTTTTTTACACATTTTTCTGTAGCGGACGTGGTCTGTCTGTCACATTCCTGTCCCTGCTTAAACAGTTTGACGGATTTAGATGCTATTTGGCAATTGGCAGGTACTCTTGTGGCGTCCAACTGGGTCAAGTGGTGATCCCCGACTCACAGCAAAGAAAAATATCGGAATTAAACTTTCAGCCAACACAAGCAGTTACTTATTTATGATTTACCAGGTGGCAGCATCGATCAGCGATTTCTCGTTTTACCGAATTACTTTGGTATTTGTTGTCGATGTTGTTCACCTCATCGTTAGAAGTCTGTGCTTTGCTGGAGCGTCAACCAGAACAGCGACCTCGAGTTGACATTTTTGTGAACATTCGCTCGCTCGCGTATTCATATTTATGCTCGTAGTTGATATAATTTGTTGAATGTTGTAGGAAACAAATTTGATAGATGAAATACAGAATCTGGACGAGTATACGATGTTCATCCCTGTTGATGATATCACTCTATCAACTTCTATTGTACGTTTGGTCAAAAAAATTTTTACGTTTTCAGTTGGTATCACGCAATTTAGTACAAATGTGAGAATTAGCCTTGCAATTTACGAAGTAGTTTATGTTATATAGATACTTTTACCAGAGTTTCGTAATTCGAATATGTTGAGCTCAGTTTTTACGCGCGATAGCCGAATGCTTAGCGCGTCTTAGCCATCGTCTAGGCGTCCGTCCGTATGTCCGTCCGTCCGTCATATCCTGGCACTGTATCAAAACGGTGCAACCTAAAACCACAAAATCTTTATCATGGCTGCCTCAAGGTCTCTAATTTTTCGTGACAAAATTTCATGCCCCTGGGTGTGGGGGTTTCCCTCAAACGAAGGCGTCAAATAGGGGTACCCCCTCTAAAAACGTTATTTTAACCCTGTTGGCTCTTCTAGTGTGAAAACGGTTGCAGATAGGTACACACATGTTGCGTACGATAACAAGCACTGTTTACGATCTTTTTAGTTATATCAACGTCGATGACCTTGAACGACCTTGAACCCACCAAAAGGGGCTTTAAGGAATTTTTCGCAATTTTTGGATGCAGTGCACATTTTAACACTGAATTGCGACGAAATGGCTGGAGATAGACCAAGACAACCTCCGTTTGAAATTTTCAGCTTTTAACGTAGATTTTAGCACTCTAAATCCCGACCTCCTAGATTCAAGGAGGCTGGTGCAGACGGGCGTCAAAAACAGCTACCGCCCTAAAAAGTGGTTATTTTACCGCAATTATCTCGTGTAGCGTGAAAACGGTTACAGATAACCACAGACATGCTGCTTGTTATAACTAGCAATAGTGACAATCTTTTTATTGATGTCAACGTCGATGACCTTCAATGACCTTGAACCCCCAAAATATGGGTTTTTAGTGAACTTTTGACTGCGACATACATTTTAAAAGTGAATTGCGTCGAAATGGCTGGAGATGGACCTGGTCAACCTGCGTATGACATATTTTAGCAAAGAACGTATATTTTTTAAGAATGTTTAAATTTCGATCTTTTAAATTCAAGGAGTCTTCAGTACAGAGGCTTCAAATTTAAGTAGTCTTTTAAGATGCATTAATGTCTTAGTGCTGTAGGCATACACTGAATGCCAAAGTGGCAGGACCGCTGCTATCGCACGTCACGTGAGCTTTGCTCAAATTACTTGTCATTACTGTCATTGCAACGTGAATGTGATTATGTGAGTGGGATAACAAAAAATGGCTTACACACCAGTGTGTGCATCAATATGAGAATAAGTCATTCAAAATGATATGGTTGTCTACATGCGGTTGATACTGATCGAGTAGCACAGTAGCACTTACCATTTAACTTTTTTGTTATTCAGCTTTTTAATGTCGCAGTGGCTTTGTATATAATGGCGTGGTGTATGGTCGCAATCAAAAAACTAGAAAGCAGTCAGAGCCCGCACACCTCCGCCAAGGCAATGTTGTTCGTTAGGTGGCAGCACCATCTTCGGTTTTGCAGCGGTTTTCCTTATGCCCCATTGAAAGCAATGGTAACAAAAATTTCAAAGTGATCCAAAATCCAGGATTCCTTCCGGATCACCCCCAAAATTGAATTACTGGTAGTTTGTGCCATTCCCGACATATCCACAAAATTTTAGAAAGATCCGTCCATAATTTTTTGAGTTATCTTGCTAACACACAGACAGGCAGACAGACAGACAGACAAAGAAACAAACAAAGTCTGGCAAAAACATAACCTCGTTGGCGGAGGTAAAAATATGCTATACGCCGGGCTCGGTTAGGTACACTGTAACTGTTTGCTGGCATATAAAGCATCTCGGAATAAGCAACCATCCAGGTCAACTGTGCCTGGCCATCTCTCCGTCTGTATACACGAGTACCAACGAAAGTTGGGGTGTAAACTGTGCAGTTTTGTATCCATGGTCTCGCAATAGTGTCTGACTACTGAGGGCTGAGAAAACGGAGATCAGCGCCGCCCTATAGGCCTTATGGCTCGAGAAGAACTTTACTTTTGTATAATTTCAGCATCAAGTTAGTTGGCTGATTGTTGACAGAGCCGGAGATACTTGTCGTACTACGTTGTTCCTCGCGAACTGACGATGTGGCGGCTGAAAGCTATGAACGGCCAGAAGCTGGACACGCTGCTTGGTTCTGGTGTGTACCAGCAACTTACGGTCACCGCCACAGACGACGACAAGGTAAATATATAGGCTATGGTCACTTGGACCAGTCGCGTCAATAGTTCTCCGGTGTTACACGATAAAACTTAATAGTTTATGTATTTTTTACCATCACTTTCGAGTATGTCGTCAAGCCGGTGCAAACGAAAGCGTAAAACTTAAAAGTAAGCTAATGTTTGTGTCACAAGCATTCAAATCTTCCTCCAAAAAATCGAACAAACTATAGGTTACACATTAAGCTGATGTTTTATTTTTGGTGTATTAACGCTGCTTACGTATTGAACAGAAATAAGTTTGTACCAAATGAAAAACGAACAAATTTAACGCATGACTAGCTACACGTAATCCTAACTAAAAGCGACAGCGAGCAGAGATATCAAACCTCTGCAGAGAATAGCTCTGCTACCTGGCGATTATATAGGACTTAACACAGATGCTTGTCTCCTAATGGCAAAGAATCCGAAAAAAATTAAATTTACAAAGAAGTCTCATCGTCACTGAAATCTAAACACTTTTTTGACCATGCGTAGGTTCCAAAAGACTTTGCCGCCAAAAATGCTATTTTTTTAATCAAAAAATGCAAATTTTGTCGAAAATTTTGCCCCAAGTCCCGAATTTTGCCATTTTTCGTCATCCGAAAAAAGGCTTTTTAACTGCTCTTAACTTACTTTACGAAGTTTTGCCAAAACAGTTCAAGGCTTTTGGCTTCCACTTTTTTTCGTTAGTCAAAAAGTGCAACGTTTTTGGGAAAAAATTGGCCAAAAATCCCGAATTTTGCCATCCGAAATTGAGTGGTTGTTATGATAGAAAAGCTCCAAATAATTTTGCCGCCACAATTGCCATTTTTTGTTCGTCAGAAAGTAAAAATTTAGTGAATTTTGTCAAATTTCGTCAAAAATCAATATTTTCGTGACGTCAGTTTTTCATCAAAAACGAAATCCTTTGGAGCCTAACCATGCACATTGCGCAACCCTTCCATAAAATTTCATCATAATTTTTTTCGAATGTTTTGAGTAATTTATAGCTGACAAAAAGCGACTGACCCAGAACATTACGTGCTTCGTCGCGAAATAATGACGCAGTGATTATGACATTGCGTTTCTGCGCTGTGTTGGTCAGGTGTATATAAACCGTATCGAGTTGATTGAAGTGAGCGACTTGCGAACACTCGGAGGTATCATTCACTCGCTGAACGGCACTTTGTCACCGACGCTGAACCGCTGCGATCAGCTGACTGCTGACCAACAGCTGGTATTGGCCTATAACCTAAACGCTAATCGTTCGCACTGTCATCATGGCTTTACAGCTTACGCGCGGATTCCATCTAAATACCGCGCCTCGATTTCCTCCTCCGCGGTGTTTTGTCCGAGCTTCTCAGACGAGCTTTTCGGACGAGGTTCTGATGTCGTCTTTTGGCTGACAGGCCAAAACCTCGTTTGAGAGGAAGTCGGACAGTAATGAGCGTGCACATTTCGTCCCATTTCCTCGGACGAGGTTTTTAAACCTCAGTGACATCAGCGACCTCGGACAACACCTCGGACAAGAAAATCGGTGCACGTAGCCACGGCATAACGCCACGCACTCCACGTACGTAACAAACGCAATAAAGTACGCAACAAACGTAAACGAACGCAGGTGACACAACGGCCAAAGTGCAAAGATGGAAACCGTATTTGCGTTCGTTGCGTTGGGTGGAAACCACCATTCAGCTTACGGTACATCTAAATTTAACAGTTCATTCCTTGTTCTTTAATTTTTGCACGATGTTTTCTGCATCAGTCAGTGACAGTTGTAGTAGGCCTATGTGTAGTAAGACCTGTGGTGTTTTATTGTCACCAACAGCAATTCTTGAAACCGTTTCAGTCTTAAAAACCAGCATTCTACATTATCTAATTACATCTTATTTTTTGTGATCAATCTTTATATAATAGTTCTGTTGTGTTTTGCAGCAAGAGTACTGCTGTTCTGGTTACTTCGGCATAGACTGTAATGGTACGTTGACTATTCCGATCATTAGGCACGACAGCTGAATGCTTCGTGCGTCTTGGCTATGGCCTGGGCGAATTGCACCGAAATGGCTGGAGACAGACCTGGACAATCTGCGTATGAAGTTTTTAGCATTTAACGTTTATTTTCAATCATCTAACTTTCGACCTCTTACGTTCAAGGAGTTTTCTGTACGGAGGCCTCGAATTTGGGTACTTGTTCAAGAGACGTTATTATTTTATTGCACGCTGTACGCTGATTGCCAGTGGCAGGACCGATGTTGTCGTGCGTTACGTGAGCTTTGCTCAAATTACTTGTTTTAGCAGCTAAAAGTTTGCAAAAAATTTGACTCATCATCCAGGCATTAGTCAGCATTCATCACTTCAGCTTTTGTAGTTTATTCGACCCAGTGCTTTGTAGTTATTTTTGATGATCATTAGGCCTACACTAACAGCTCAGTAAGTTAACATTACGCGTTCAGTTGGTAGTTTACAAGACACGAGTGCCGACTTAGTGTGCGGCTGTCAGTGTCCTCGTTATCGTCGAAATTCCCCGTCATAAGCGTGAAGCATGTTAGGCCTATCGCCGCTAATAGAAATCCAGTTATTGAATTTCTCAGTTTTGCAATCTGCTCAGTTGCGGTTTGACAACTGTCTGTAATAAACGATATGCATTATAATCTGATGTGTGCGGCTGTAGGGCCTAGTAAATGTAAGTTAACGCAATAATGCGGGCGGCTGGGGCTTCGATCTATGCGCGAGATATAGGCCTAGAGTAGGCTACTTCTTGAGTTTCTTTTGGCGTTCGGTTACCGTGACTTTTGACCTTTGAACTGATAATTGTCATACCGGTTATCAGTTAAATTGTCATAGAAAACGTTCGCGCCAAATTTCTTTTTCTGTGCCTTTTCTTTTACAGTTAGAACTTAGAAGCCCGTACGCGACAAACGGACAGACGGACTGACAGACAGTACATGTAATGACATTGTAATGTGACCGCATGTTACGACAGTGATGTTCGTCTTTGTGTTGCTGCAAAGTGTTGTTGTGTATCTGTGGACCAGCGTGTCCCGGGGAGGCGGAGACGAGTTGTTCAAGGCACGGCGTGTGTGATGACGGAGTCTTCGGCAGTGGAACGTGCGCTTGTCGTGCAGGATTCACTGGGCTCGCCTGCGAAACCTGTCTCACTGACAACTGCGTCCATGGTTCGATGCCATTTTTGCCGACCGTTAAGCTGTACGCTTAAAGGTCCGGCCCTTTGCTACGGTTGTCGTCCGTCGTCCGTTCGTCCGTCTGTAACGGATGTAGGCTACTGTAGCTAACGGACAGTGCGTAGGACCGGAGAAAACTTTTTACACGAATAATTAGCTATGTGTTTTAAACTCGGGCATGCCAGATTTCAGCCATCTACTCCAAGGAAAACATTTTAAAATTGGGGCTGAATGAAGGGGAAGTAGGAAAAATGTGCGTTTTCAACGGAAAACTGGCCATATCTCGGAAACGGTGAAAGATACGGCCAAAGTAACTATTGACAGAAATGCAATAGGAGTGAAATGGGTTACATAGCTAAAATGTGGGTGTTGTAGTCTAAAGAGCTAATATATGGCTAACAACATGGGTTAATGTACAATACATGGGTCATGTTGGGAATCTTTTATAAGTGGGAGCTGCAAGCTAGAGTGTGGAAAGTTTTGTCTGTGTGGGGGGGAACGATGACTGTATGGTGAGTTATTAATTG
>Ga0056128_1012550_pt1 | contig 10346 bp, 7 predicted proteins | sample WorMetLIZISLAND2_FD_71113 | JGI IMG/M metagenome (GOLD analysis project Ga0056128, IMG submission 71113) | Marine gutless worms symbiont microbial communities from Max Planck institute for Marine Microbiology, Germany - Olavius geniculatus... ... | reverse complement strand
ATGTGTAAAAACGTTAAAAGTCAAAAAATTACAAAATTTTGTTGTACACGATTACGGAGAAACAACGCCGCGAAGTTGCGTCTGGGGTCAACGTTGACCCCACGGTAGTAGGAGGGTTAACTAATAAAACAAACACAAATAACACAATGCACACGCGTCTTTTGTGTCCTAACCGCAATAAAACAACGGTGCGAAAACACTAATGCATATTCAAACAATGCACCAACATAGCAATACAAAAATGCGTGCAATGTGAGCGAACGGTGTACAACCTTGCATATTATGCAAACAGTACAATACTGCAAAACTGTACTAAACAGGGCATGCAATGCCATGCCGTGCCATGCATGCGATGCCGTGCCACGCCGTGCCGTGCCGCATGCGGTGCCGCGTGCCGCGCATGCGGTGCCGTGCCGTGCATGCACGCAATGCCGCACAACACCGTGCAGACTGAAATAACGGCATTAAACCAAATATGGTATGAAACCGTGCGTAATTATACAATGGTGCGAAACCGTGCAAAACCATGCTACGTGCAAAACCACGCGTCACATCACGGTGCAAATCCATGCAAACTGTACAACGGCGTAAAACCGTACATACCGCACAATGTTACAATGTTGCAAAACTATGCATGCTATGCCAACGGTATGAAACCGTGCAACTGGTGCAAATAATGCAAAACCGCACATACCGTGTCATGGTACGAAACCATACAAAACCATGCATACAATATAAACAAAGGAATACAATACAAAGCATACGTACATTGTGAAACGTGCATGCATGCAGAGATGCAAATAACGTGAACAATGTAACCATTGCAAACAGTGAGACTGGCACGAACAGTGCACAACGCAATTAATGCAAACAAGACAAACAATACAAACAACTCGACGAGTGCGAATAATTATACAAGCAGTGAGAATACTGCGATACGTACGTGCAGTGCGATGCATGTATATGAATAATGCGAATAATGTAAACCATACGATGCATGTGTGCAATGCCGTGCAATGCATGCGGTGCGGTGCAAGCGTGCGATGCAAAGCATGCAAACTAATCAAGGTACCGCCTTGTTCGGCCGACATCTCGCTTGGTCCGAAACGTGCGCTGTACTGCCGGTGGAATTCCAGCTATAGCTGCCATACCATTCTCGATTTCACTTTCCATCGGTGCCGTCGTGTCACTTCTTTTTGGTTGCCGTCCAGTGTCGGGTGTCAAGCTACGAAAAGCAGCCATAACGTACGGCAACATGGCATCCCAGTCACGCTGATGCTCGTCAACCACGCGCCCCATCATGCTGTTGAGTGTGCGATGAAACCGTTTAACAGCCGCATTGCTCGAGGCCTTGTACGCTGTGGTACGTTGCTTGTCAATGTCTAGCAGTCTGCAAACCTCGTTCATCAACTGTCCATCGACTTCTTTGCCTCTGTCGGTCAGGATCCCGATCGGCACACCGTATCTGCAAAGGACTTGCTCAACAACAACTTTTGCAACTGTGACAGCTTCTTTATTCAGTACAAAAAATGCCTCCGCTTATTTTGTAAACGGTTCAACGCAGGTTACTATAAAGACAGATCCACGCCTGTATAATCTGTATAATGTATAATCTTTTATACATTAATTTTTCCAATATTTTATTAAAGATACTTAATAATGAGATAGGTCGATAGTTCCCTGGTAAGTTTCGTTCACCTTTTTTTATAAATTGGTACAACTTTTGCTATTTTTAATAAGTTAGGTACTATGCCCATCATAAATGACATATAAAATATGTATACTAATTAATGTAAAAAAAAACTGTTCGTGGTTATAAATATAAAACAGCAGAAATCACAACTTAAAAATTCAAACTTTACCATTACACAGTCAGCAAAGTTTTTCTGACATTGTGTAATGCTGATGCTTGAATTTTTAAAAATTTAAAAATTCAAGCATTAGCGGGAGATATGCCGAACATAATCATCTGTGCAAATTTTGGTGTGAAAAAATTAAGGGGTTTGAGAAATACGAGAGGTCAAATTTTGGGCTCTCCCATTGAAGTGGCTCACCCTTACAACAGTGCTGCACTACCGTGCAGCCTGTGATGGATCTACTATAAAACTGCTAAGTTGTTTCAGAATTTTAGAGTTAATGTTATCTCTGCCTGGTGCTTTATTATTTGGAAATTTACATATTATCTTAATTATTTCTTTTGCAGATACAGGTCTGCAGAACATGCTATTCTTACAAGTATGTGAACAAAGTCAAATTGTCCACAAGGCTGCAATGACTGCACCAAATTTGCCCCAATCGAACAAAAATATTTATTTAAGCTGTTACATATTTTGTTAGGTTTTGTAATGTCATTATTATTATATGCAATTTTAGTAATATCAACAGAATTTTGTGGTTTAGAAAGAACAGCAATTTTATTTAAGTTATTTCATAGCTGCTTAGTAGTATTTATTCGTGTATCAAATTTTTCTTTATAGAAAGTAATTTGAGCTGCAGCTGTAACTTTCTTAAATATTTTCAAGTAATTCTTGTGCTTTTTATTATCATGTTTTTCACAGGTCACGAAAAAAAGCTAAGCTTAGACATAGTATAAACGATGCAGAAATAGCAAGCTAGCAGAAGTAGGCCTAACAATATGTTACGAAAATTTTGGCTTTAGTTAAATGCGCCACTGTTGTAGATTCGTTACTGTTTGTATTTGGTTGCGTCGTCGGGTGTGTATGTGTGTGTCACTGTGTCTGTGTCGTGTCTCCCGTTGTCTCTTTCGTTGCCTGATTATTGACCTCGCCGGGCATAACTATAGGCCTAGTTTGACGTGCGTGTGCGGTGTGTATCACTCTGGCCCCAGGACTGGGCAACGTTTGTGACATCCTGGTTCGACGAACACTGGGTGCCAGGGGCTACGGTTGAAAGTTCTAAATTTTTCTTTGCCTCGGCCATTTCAGGGGTTGCTAACTATCCGACCTAGTATATGTGGGTTTGCTGAGGGTGTGTGGCCGATCAACAAAACGTGTGACTTCAATTTTTTACAAAAGAAACGAGACAAAAATAGTAGTAATAAAATAAAAAATACTGAATTTATTCTGTTTAAGGCTTGACAATAAGATACGAGGAGACAACAGGTTCAAATACTTAACTAATAACAATCAAACTTTCAACATTCAAAACATTCAACTTGGGCGCCATGATCTAAACATCAAATCCGAGTTCAATACGATATGCGAACACGTAATGTCCATAACGATTAACACTTTGTCATACGTTCATATCATACAAACTTGTTCTAGTATAATCATTTGGTATTTAGGGATAAAATGAGAAATGAGAAATAAAAAATGAGAAAAGAGAAATAAAAAAAACGTTAAAATTATGCGACTAAATGTCAAAAATAAAGTAAAAATCGGGAAACCTGAACCGCAAGGGTGTTTTTGATAAAAGGTTGGGTTGGTGGCGTGGTGTAGTGGTAACGCGTTTGATTCGATCAACGAAGTTACTGTACGCCGGGCCCGGTTAGTACTGCGATGGGTGACTGCCTGCGGGCAGGTAAACCATCTAGGTATGTAACCAGCCGCCTAGGTTAACTCAGCCTTCCATCCCTCCAGGGTAGGTAAATCGAGTACCGACTTATCTGGCTGGGGTTAAGGCGGGGCGCGTTCACCTGTGTCAAGTGGCAGGTAACACTGTGTAATCCCATACGGCAGGTGACGCTCCGTAGCTCTGAAATGGGTGCACCATTAGGAGCTATACACCACCTTTAACCTTTAACCTTTATCATGATTATACGAGAACCTTATACTTTACGAGAAATTTAGCAACGCACAGATACTGTATGATCAACCAATAATTACAGGTTAAATGCAACATTTTGACCTTTAAACGTGTCCTGAGAAACGTTTCGGCGCTTCTCTGTCATTATACCTTCTTTCGACAGTGGCCAACCGGCCGACAACCAAGCTTAACTAAAATACGACAATCAAACGTGCAACTACGGACAACAAACTGACACAATGAATGGTTGAACACTACTGAACAAACTGAGTGACCTCTTTTCCGGTTACAGTTCGCTTTTATACCGTTTTGATTCATCGACAAGAGATGAACCAATAAAATAAAATAAAAATAAATTCAAACGGTTCAAGATTGTCAGTTCGTTACAGCTCCCCCTTCTAAAACATTAACGCCCTCGTTGATATCACCAGTAAACTAGCCAACATGTTTCAAACTTACACTGTATATGCACACAATGCCAACCGGCAGTCAATCTTTCTTTTACAAAGAGGACTATCAAATAAACTCGTAAGGAGACAGAATATGGACCATCACACAAACTAACAAAAATAACTTGTAAACAGACAGAAGCGCAAACGATTACACAACTCGCCAACAAACAGAAATAACTAGTAAACAAACAAAATGTGTAAACCGTCACACAAACTCGTAAACACACAGTAAGTTACAAACTTACTAGGGGTCCGTCGAACGACTGGTCTGCTGGAGCAGACGACGTACGATGACCTTGTCCGGGTCATCAACTGCTGCACCGCTCATTTTGGCCTCCAGAGTATCTAGCAACAACGTCGTGGCATAATGCTTTAAGTGGCGTTGGCATCTTTTCAGACAAGCCCCAAAAACTTGATTGGTAGCTACATCTAGATAGCGCTCTCGAGTGACAAAGCTGACGCACAAACTCAGGTCGAGCTTCGGATTAGTAGCTAACGCCTCAACCATCTCTTCTGGCGACATGATCTCGTCCGGATCGGCTGTCACCAACTCTGATTCGCGTGCCGGCATCACAGCAGCGGCTACAATCAGTTGAGTGGATGGAAGCACAACAGCGTTTGAGGTCGGAGGCTCAGTAGCAACCATTCTCACCTGAGCCACCGGCATCTCTTCGGGGTCCTCTTCAACGTCTTCATCATCCCCCTGCATTAGTAATAAGCCAGACACCGGATCTATACGCAACACCGAGTTAAGGTCAAACGCCGACATCACCGATGCATCGTCGTCCTCGTGATCTGATGCTTCGACTTCGGCGCGAAAACGTGTGTCTTTGGCAGCACTAGGACCTTCCTTGCGTTTAGAGCCACTCGTCTACTTCGCTTCAAGGTCTTTTCGTTCTGCATCCGTCGGCGGCCTCCACGACCCACCACCATCAAGAATGTGAAGATCGTGTTTTTGGAAGGCGTGACGGCGGAGTGACCATTTCGAAAAATAGGTTGACTGGCACTCGTCGCAACTTCCCTTCGGATTGTAGAGGTTATTGTTTGGTATCCCCTTTTTCCTATTTGTTCATCTACGAGAAGGTAACGGGCCGTGGGATATAATTACATAAAATTGAGAAAAGAAAGAAGTGCGGGCCACGCACGTCTTTAATAAATCGAATCTGAGCAGCAATTGACAACTAGCTGCTGCGATGCGTCGGCCCAGCTGCTGTCTAGCTGCCTTTGACCTCTTAGTTTACACCTATACACACTCCCTCCCCGTAGCTAATAAAATTTAAGGGGGTAAATTTTATTTTGAGAAATTAATGTTTCATATCAATATTCAAATTTAAAAAAAAAATTAATTTATGGATCAGACAGCAGCTGTAAACTCAATGCAGCAATTAAAATCTTTATACAATCATATCACAGATCGTGCTTTCGTATCACATTTACAGTGAAATTCAACATCATATATCAATAAACAGTAAGCATTATGACTGTTTACTGTTTTGTTGTGTGTGCAGGTCAATTATGAACAGGATCAATAGTGAACCAAAAATTTAATTAAGAGTCTACTATCTGAATATCGTTACTGCAATAATTGTCTGTTACTAACTTAATCTTCTTATATTAACTCACTAGACAAACGAGCACGTGAATATTTGGGCTCATGATCCATTGAAGTCTGCAAGTTGAATGTTTAAATTCAATACTATATTTGTTATTTGAGTAAATTAGATTTTTTTACCAATTTTTTTAAAATTTTCTTTATTCGTAAATTTTATACTACCACGTTTTATTTAATTTTATTCTTAATTTTTAGTTACTAAACTTTACAACATGTTGTCAAATAATCCAATTTTCCAACTCAAATATAGGGTTTAATATTCGACGTGCCTCTGCAATAGATCATGCAAAATATAAAAATTACATCAATGATGTATGATCACCTGATCTGTCTAAAAATTACAAAATTATTTGATATCAAATTCGAAATCGTTAATCAGTATCGTTTATCGATAATTTTTTATAACGAACATCACTATTTTTTGTTTGCTTATTTACTTATTTTTTTGGTTAAAGTTCTATGATTGTTTACAAACATGTTGTCAATAATAACAAAATGTTGCTGTTTTTTCAAAGATATTAGTCATCACACATCAACGATGGGCTTTTAGGGTTACATTTATAAATACTTATTTTGCTTTTTGATCGTTGCTCATAGTAACAGTTTTGTTCACTCAAAATAATTGATAATCCTGACATCTTCTAACCAATTTATATCACGCCACGACCATGTGTCTCCATAATTCTTGATAAACAGACGTTACATCTGTGAGCTGTATATCTTACGCTGTAATTCACTGCGCGTGAATTTTCCTTCTTTTCTTGCATCGTGCCTTGATGGCTGTTGCAATAGCCTGGCACGGTATCATTTGTTGTTATGCTCGATCATCCTCTCTCGCACCAGCTTGTCGTCATCAAAGGGAAGCCGCCCCTAATGGCCGTACAAACTGCCAGTAATCATAACTTGCGTTGCAAATAACTGAATATTGATCGAGCTTCAGATGGTTCCAGATTTATCCGTTGTGACAGTTGGTCGTGTCAAAAAGTCAAGCAATGCTAATATTAATTCTGATTGTCTTTATTTAAAAAGTAATAAAACAACCTTTCCTATCAATTTTTTACACTAAATCTAAGTTATTCTTGGGTCTAGCCGAAAATAATCAGACCATGTACATTTTCTGCTTACTCGTAATTTAATTTCGTTTTAATTAGTAAATGGTTTTAATGTCAACGTGATTAGATTAAATTGATTTGGGAATTTCTAATATTAAAATATAAATGTATAATAATACCTCATGCTTGTCCGAGAGTGTCCCTAATTATCGAATCATGTAAGCAGTATATGCTGTTCTATATCTAACACAAAATTTTAATCCCTGCATTAATAAATCTCATAATTATATTACGGTCGTAATCCAATACTACACACTATATGCAAATCGCATGACAAGCTGTGGCCCGCAACAAATATATGCAACAAATATATACAATACGAACATAACGACAACGAACAAGAGCTGAAAACGTTATGTGACCTTAATGACCTTGGAAAATTTTTAGTAACTAAATTTTATTATTGTAAACCGTTTATGTGAAAATAAAATAAAATAAAACTACAAATAGTAAACAATCTAACACTAATGACAATTTTAATTATACGGTTTTATTTAAAATCTTTAGTGATTGTTTACTGTATTAAGGTTTTGTAAAATCTCCCAATTTCTATCTTCAAAAACTCTTACGGCATAATTTAGTACATTGAGTTCACGCTTGTTGGATTTAGTGGGCGGATAGCCTAATGTGCAAGTATGAACCCTTATGTTACGAAGATACGTTGAGTTCTTCATGACATCGGTCCCAGCTCCAGTTAGCGCAGGGTTACGGATAATTCCTGTACCACGTCCGCCAAAGTGATGCTGTACGCGACATTTTATTTCCCAAAAACTTTTTAATGTAATACCATAATTTATATTTGTTAATTCTGAATTCAACAAGTCGACTATTTCAAATGTGGAATATAAACTTTAATTTACGACTAGTCATTTTTACTTACTTACTTAAAATTTTCCAACTTTATTGCAAATTTTTCTTTCCGTTTTTTTTATTTCTAGAAATTTATGAATATATTTTGTTTTTTCCTTTAAGTCACCAGGTCTAACAGATGCTAGGCCTAGCGGGTGAGTTAAGTACAATTTTTGGTAACCCTCAAATCACCCGAGGACGATTCGTTTCTCTTCGAAAGATAAGAGAGGTACCCGAACCGCTCTGGCACGCAGAGTCGCGACTCTCTGAACTACGCTCACCTCTGTAGCGTCATACGCGATAGTTTATTTCCCAAATTATTTTAATATATAGCATGATAATTTATACTCATTAATTCTAAATTCAATAAGTCAGCGTACTTGAATATGGAGTTTGAGCTTTAAGTTCCATCAATGTGTGAATGGTTTTAATGGGGGTTGGTCTAGTTCCGCGAAGTCGCCATTAATCGCACATCATCATATCGCAACACATAAAGATAAATCGCATGTCACACAATCGCATTAACGCATCGCTTAGGTGGTTGACAAGGGACTAAGGTTATAGAAAAATGTCCTGAAAATTTTTATTTTTATTTTTAATATCTTTTCTTAATACTGTGAAACAAAAATTAGATGCCATAATTTGCTTATATTATTTTAACAAAAATTAATTAACTGACTAATTAAAAAATAATTAATTAATTTAATTAATTTAATTAATTAATTAATTTAATTAATTTAATCAATAATTAATTTAATTGAGTTAATAAATGTGACAAAATTAATACTTTATTTCACCTTTACATAGCAGCTATAAAATGATGTTCAATCTTTTAAATTATGTTTATTATTTTAAAGCTTTACTAAAGTTTTATAAAGTCGTTAGGCAGAAGAAAATTTGTTTTTAATAGTGGAGTAGGTCAATAACTTAAGTTCCTATTACGTCATATAATGCGTGATGGTTACAGAGATGGTCTCCACAATAGCTATACCCAACTTCCTAATGCTGTAGAAGAAGAAGAAGATTTCCGCATAGACAGCTAGGTCCATTGCATGGGAGCTCATCCTCATGACGGCACTTTGAGCCAGCGAGGGCGAAGCCCAATTAAGCTAGCATACAGCCCAGGTCGGCCGGAACCGACTGGATCGGTATACTCGCAGTCCTAGCCACAGGGCCTACTGTTGCGCAAAACTCGCTGTTTCTTCCCTAGCGATGGCCGTAACCACCGCCAGTACTCATTTTACCAGCCCACAGGTAGAAGGCTTAGTCGACCTAGTTGGCTGGCTCCGTACTGCAGACAGTCACCCATCTAAATACTAACCGGGCCCGGCGTAAAGTAACTTCGTTTCATCCGAAACGCGCTACCAACTACGCCACGCTACCAAACATGCTGTAGGCCTATAGATATTGTGCAGATCATTAAGCACGTTAGTTATCAATACCATATATTTATCAATGTCAAGTCAATACTCGTTCAATACTCGTTGAACACAAATAAATCAATAATAAGCATAATATAAGTTCACTCGCATTCTGTTAATGCTGTGTAGCTAAAACAGTATCGTGGTCAAGTTTTTGTCTTTGCCAGCCCAATGTTAAGTCAGTGTTCGCCAGCCCAATGTCAATTGCCAGCCCACCAGTTCATATTGATCCCTGTGTTCTTTCCCCTCTTCACTTCTCAGCAGATCGCCGAGGGTCCTTGTCAAACCATCCGTTGGATTAGACACGTATTGAACGTTGCTGTCCTTTCTGCATACTTCGCGCCCTCCCAAGGAGTCTTACGACTATGACGGTCCCACTTCGCCATTACTCCCCAGGTGGCTCTATATGCCCAAACCCAGTCATTTATTCACCAGATTGCCCAACGTTACCGGCGACTCACGCACGTGACAGCTCCATGATTCGGTGCAAAGGTGACGCGGCTGCATGCTGATGCCCTGCTTGCAGACTTGGCGTCGCTCTTGCCTGCGCCCTGCTACTGTGTGGTCTGCAGCAGAGTGATTGATGAGCGATGGGCTGTCACTCGTCGCACTGGCCTGTGGCTCGTTTAGTGCGGTGGAAACTGGTTATTGGCGGCGAAGTGTCATGCGTCTCGACTGACGTCGACGACTTCGAATAGCTTGTCAAACGACTTTTGCGTCTGACAGAAAAACAACAAGCAACAAACAAGCGAAAAATTAAGCTCGATAATGTTTGCTATACCAAGGGCAAATGCTGAATAGCCTGTTGGCTGCCATCTTGCACATCAAATCTACTCAACATGAAATATAAGTTTTTTCCCCTTATAAATGAAAATTCTTCCTTTCGTCGCAGCGCCTTAGCGGTCGTCCAAAAGCCTAAATCCCAAACGCAACAGCTAATCCTATTAGCTTTTAGCCAGTCGGTGTTATGGCTGTCCGTCATGTCAGGTTGACAATGTTACCGTGACGTTGACGCCCTGCTGCCGACAATGCTCCAACTCCGTCGCATTCACATCTCGATACTGAGGAGATGCTGGAGGTGTTTCAATCTGGTAAGCACTGCCGACGTCGCGACCAGCGGGTTGTGTCACGG
>Ga0056128_1012545_pt1 | contig 10348 bp, 8 predicted proteins | sample WorMetLIZISLAND2_FD_71113 | JGI IMG/M metagenome (GOLD analysis project Ga0056128, IMG submission 71113) | Marine gutless worms symbiont microbial communities from Max Planck institute for Marine Microbiology, Germany - Olavius geniculatus... ... | reverse complement strand
TGGGACAACCCTGCAGGAGTTAAGCCACGCTGCCCTAGATAGGCAGCGGTGGGCAGCGATAGTAAAAATGGCGTCAGACACCAACGGGCATTGAGCCCACGGTTGTCGATGATGATGATCATTATCATTATCGCCATAAGCCTGGAATCAATTTAACCTAGCTGTGGTTGAATGCCTAAGCTCTCTCACTTCGACAACATGTGACTATGTAATTAAGTACTACAAAATGTAACAATTATGCATTCAGCTGGCTGACTGATTTTTGATCCAATAGGCCTACAGACGTTGGCAAAAGTGGAAAATTAAGTGGCCCATCCTTCGACGATCTTACGGTTTTTTGTTCCATTTTTTTTCTTAGCGGCCGGTATCGTGAGCTTCGGCGGCCATGGCCAATATATTCCTTGTATGATCGATATCTTGCTAAATTTTTTAACAGCCAGATCTCGAACACCGGCATGATCTACGGTCTGGGTAGCGAAGCGGGATAGATCAGTGTGACCGGTCGCTCTGACTGTGCTTGATATAAAGTCACGCGCTAGATCCAACCGACTCCACGATCTATTGCAGCAGATCCGTCGAAATCGATTCATTATATGAGACAATTCGGCCTCGCTCGTGCGCCATAATTTCAGCCATATCGTACAGCTCTTATCATCTGACTTTTCAGCGCGATGGCCCAAGACCGCTTTCGTAGCTCATATACTTAAGTCGTGATTACGTGTAAACCGCAAAATAAAACGTTCCCGTGACTGCTTATATTTAACGTGTATCACGACCTTAAAGCTAATCTGACGTAGTTTTTAGTGAAATTTGTGTCTGCTTACACGAATGTGTCGAACGACGCGAAATAGCGCTTATGGTGAATTTGAATGTTCGATCGTAACAGTTTAAGTAAGCCATGTATAATTGGTTCTACTGCTCACCTGTATAATGATAAAATTATGTACTTGCCGAAATGTAGTTTACTGCTGTTTACAAATCGTTGCGATAAAAGTAGTGTTTGTATTACTATTGTATTACTGATATCACTGTTGTCATTGTTGTTATAATCAACCATCATTGATAAACAAAAAAGTGAAGAAATTAGCTATGACAAAAACCTTCCAAAAATTACGACTATCTACTGCAGTAATCGGTCAACAATAATAAGCAAACAAAGTTTATGGTCGATAAAAACTGTGTCAAAGTTTATAGCTGTCCATCTTATCAGTAATGTCTGTAGTCAGCTGCTGCAAAATTAACTGGATTGTGTGACATTACGGGGAGTACATTATGAGAGGAAAGGACAGTGATATGTCGATGACGCAAAAGGATAGACGAAGCGCAATATGTCAGTGAAAAAAACTAGTACTGCGTGATTATTACACACGGCTCGTCTTGTACACATTTTGTATCAAATAACACAGCTGTATTCCGTGCAAAAAAACTTGCGTGCACGTGATGAAAAACTAAAAGATCTGATCTGTCGGTTGTGTTAGTCATGCGAGTGCTTTGTACACGAATTTGCACAAACTTTCGTCAACGTAAACTTGATACAGAAAAAAATTGTACAAGTCATTAAAAACAAATAAGTAAACTGCAGCACATGCATACCCACTAACAATAGTCTTTCATTACTCAGGTTTATTACCCCAGTTTTCTTGTAGCATGACTAACACATTATACGGTACCTTTCTCTTTAAACAAATGCGTTATATAAAGTGACGTTTTTACTAACTTTTAATTAAATAGTTTAAAGCTAAAACTTACTTTACAATTTTGAAAAAAACTGTACTTCACCAAAAATTGGTAACAAACTTAACTTACTTAAAAACCAAAAAAATGTTTTGTGCGTTGACAGCAAGATTCTAAAACACCGATCAGAACCGGAACTCTCGATACGCGGTCAGTAGGCGGATTATGCCAAACCGACCACTACCCACAATGCCATGTCTGCAGAATTATGTCAAACCGTCGGCAGTGTCACGTGGTCGGACGTGGCTGTCCACGTAAGTTATGTCACGCTGAAGATGCTGCTGCTGCTGCTGCTGCTGGGCACATTAGCTGATTATCGACGTCATTTTGATCGCAACGACGGGTGGCCGAGTGCGTCTGCAACTCCGCAGCCAGCCCATTTTTACCCACGTAGCTTCATCGATTCCGATTTTTCGCTTATTTTACTGCTTTTTTTATTAACCGCGTTGTTCTTTAGCTTTGCTGAAAAGCTTTCAGATCGTATCTCTAAACGCCACAAAAAAATCTGCAGTAACAAACTGCGCGATCACGAATCAAAACTGAAAGTTGTATAGCAAGTTAACAAAAAATGTACACTTGAGTCAAGAGTTTTCGTTTAATATCGCAACATGCGACACAAAACAAAATCTGCAACATAAAGCTAAATTTATTCTTTTCGGAGTTCGACTTGTTCACAAGGCAAAAGAGTTGCACTGGAAAAGTCACGCGCGAAAATAAAGTCACGTTTTAGTGACCTAAAGTTTAGGTAATAAATTGGCTAGAAGTGTACGTAATCTGGTCGTGCTTGTTCGAGGTATTATCGAAATAGTCACAGTGTTCATCATGCAGCACAGCTGATTAGCAGTAACTCGAGTGTCATTGATTAACGACGTGAAGTTCACTTTAAAGACAAGTCGCAGTACGTCCGCTTTTTAATGCACGACTATTTATTTTGCAGATTTTGTTTGCAGCCCAGTTGTCAGAGAAGCCGGCGCGGTCGCTTTCCTGGTGAATAATTCACGGAAAACGCGGCACACACTGTCGTGCAATTAGCCACTGTATCTCCGCCGAGTTCGTTGTATACATACTCTTGTGGTAAGGATTTTGCTGTAAATGTACTTTGCCCAGAACGGCGTTATCGACTCCATATAATAACAAACGACGAGTCACGTTTAGTTGCATTTCGTCAGACATCGCAGCTGCACCGTCACCCAGTGTTTTCAGGCAGTTTCTCAAGATTATTCTGTTCCGTCGTTCATACGCTGTATCCAAACCTACTTACCTGATACTTTGACGCTAGTTTTGATTGTAATGCTGGCTATTTAGAGTGTTCTGCTCTATCAACTACGTACCCACTCATCTCCTTCGTCGACTGTTACCACCCGTTTTTGCCACTTAGGCTGATAGTTTATCCAATTGTTTGTTTTTCGACTGCCTGCAGTAAAAAAATGTTCAAAGTGTCAGCCCATTACGTGACCACAAACACAGAGATGGTTTCTCCTTTCGTTGACAGCAGTGTCAATGGCTCCAGAACAATCCAGACTTTACCAATCACTTTTTTGAATTCATCAACATTCCTTAAGGTCATCTGGTAAACACACTGCTGCATGATAATTAAGTAGTGCAATAGACTGTAACTGTTAGGGGACACAGGTCCAAAGATACAAAATTTATTTAAGTTTTTTTTGTTCATTTCAACGCGTATTTTGTCGGTTCAGTTTTCCCCCAGGTAGTGCAGAAACAGACACTGGATGAGGTGGTAAATTGGCTTTGTAATTTAATGGCAAGTTGTGCCAGAAATATTTGTATTAAAAATTATTAAAATTGGTCAACCATTCTTCGAGTGACAATCGATAATGTTCAGGATGTTTTTTTCTGGACACGGTGTATATGGTGCTGTTTAATAAGAGTGTTTACTGCGTCCACACAGAGGTCGTTGAGCAATCCAGACTGTACAAGTTTTCTGCTGCTTTTAACCAAGTGTAGAGAACGGTAGTTACGCTATTTTGTTTTATCGTGCGTTTTTTGCGCCGCTCTTTCACTTCTTTGTAACACATCGACGTTGTTTGCCTGCTTGCGCGATTGTATGTCGTTGTTCTGCAAGAAAGAGACTTCTTACACGGGGGCGATTTTCACATCGACTGGGGCATATTTATAATGGGGGAAAGACTTTTTAATGAGGCCGGCGAGAGTTAAGAAAGGGGAGAAAATTTAATACCGTGATTATATCTCTTCGGCGGATATTTCACGGGGGAGACTATTTAATGTGACACCGGCTCTCAGCTCTAAAAAAGTAAAAAAAAAACAAAATCAGTGCAAACGCTCATTAAGCAAGATTTATCTCGCAAAGATCAAGGTCGCCGATCGTTACGTCATTTACTCAAGAAATGACGCACATCTCATAATCACGGCTTTTGCGATGAACTGCGACGCTCCGCAACTGAATGGACAGCCTTGTATTATATCGGCACTCGGAGGCGCCGACATTTTTTTTCTAGTTTATTGTTAATATTTCACGTTGGGACGACCCGACTATATGTATAACTGCACTGGTCACGTTGTCGATCGCTCTTCCGTGCAGAATCATCAAACATGAACGAAAGTAGATAACCGTTGCACTAAATCATCATCAGAATATCGCGCCCTCTGGCGAATTCAATTAATGGTTTCTCTGTATTTTTGCGTCATGTTTCATGCACAATTTTTCGTCGCACCGCAGTGATCATTTTTCTTTCGTTTTCAGAAATAAATTTCGTGTTTTAATTATAACGACAGCTTCATGCAAAGTATCTGCCACAAGAGTTTTGTGCGCTGTCCGTCCGTCCGTCCGTCCGTCTGCCTGTCGTTTGTGCCACTCTGCAGATTTTCATCATAACCCTGTTCGCTAGCAAAATCTAATCAACTATATAAGCGCAGCCTTTTGGTCACAACCATGCCTCCGTAACATTTTACCAACATTCGCTCATAACATTTTAGTAGCGGATGTACAAAAACTAAACGAACTTGATATCCTGCGCCTGACGTAATAATGCAGTGATATTGCAGTCACCGTGTGGTGCCCGATAGTATAGATAATGGACAAGTGCGATCTCCTAATTTGGTGGTCTACACTAAAACACGAACGAAAGTAATAAGACCATACGTGAATTATACGTGCATAAAGTTATCGGGACGATAGTCGTCGAGATAAAGTGTAGACTACTCGTATTATTCAGATAAGTATTGTTTTAAAATGAAGACAGCGCGTCATTATACGTGTAGAGTCACATTACGCCGTCCCCTATCTAATGATATTATTGTGGTGAATGAGTCTATAGAAGCAGTCATGCGACACCAAGGGCCTGCTACAAGCGATAACAGTAATATTAGCCGAAGGTTTATAAACAGCGGCTTTTACTACCTTTAATGCCCGTCACAGCAGAATTATCACATATAGGCTTAAGAGTAAGCTGTCCCAGGAAAGGTCAAAAAAATTTCTGACTTTTCAGCCCAACCTATGGCACTCATGTGATGCAATACGATGAGTTTAGTAAAGCAGGAATGACCAACCTTTCAGGCGAAAGAGCTTATAAAACTAAGCGAAATAGCCCGTATTCCAAAATAAAACAAATTTTAAGTTTACTATACGCACAATAAAATAAATAAAATACTGGCGAAAAGTAGAGTTTGGAGTCAAAACAGACGAATTTTGAGTCGTTAAATTTAGCAGAAGTCGATAGTATTCATGACGACGCCAGCAGACAACGTGGATGCTGGTGTTGGGTCAATTTAAATTATTATTGTGGTTTGTCAAAAATGTGACTTCCATCACAGTAGTAGTAGTAGTAGTAGTAGTAGACATAGGGGTAGGATAGTGGTAGTGTAGGCGTAGGGTTATGGTAGCAATAGTAATAAAATAAGTTATGGTAGGGGTAGAGTATAGTAATAGTAAAGTAAGGGTTACTTATAGTCGAAGTAAAATAGGAGTAGCAGTAGTTGTGGTAGTAGTTGTAGTGGTTATTCTATTGCCAGATTTTATTCAACTCCAGATTACTTCCAACGGGAGTAAAACTGCAAATATTTATGTAAAAAAACTGTTCAATTTATATAGGCTACAGTGTAATGGTGACATCGTGGTTGTAGATATAAAACAGCAAAAATCACAATATAATAATTTAAACATCACCATTACACAATGTCAGAAGAACTTTGCTGACTGTGTAATGGTAAAGTTTGAATTATTAAATTGTGATTTTTGCTGTTTTATATCTACAACCAGGATGTCATTCTTACACTGTAGTCTATATAAACTGAACAGTTTTTTTTACATTAATTCTAAGATATATTTCGCAGCCATTGTCCAAAGTACACGTATATGCATGTGAATTAACGTGGTTTGTACTAAACGGATTAACTGATTGTCCCTGTCCAAATGTGAAGTTTTTCTAAAGCACTGTTTCTTTCAGCAGCAAAACTTATTGACAGCTGCCCAATATGCACGCTTGCTATATAAGGTATAGCCATAGAGCCAACTCTGGTTTCTAATCCGTGTATCTTCGGCATCAGTTTTGGCAAATTTTAACATAGGATTAAGACGCCATGTGCTAGTTGGCTTATCTTGCCAACCATCAAGTCCTATGACGGATAGTGAATACCGGCTATCGAATTTGGCGGGGACGTTTTATCCACTTAATCACAATGCGGCAAACAGACAAGCTCGCTTGCGTATAGCGCGAGATGTTTTATATCGTAGGCCTATTTCGTCAGAGCGTCGTTAATAACGCCGACGACGGTGCAGAGTTCCTGTTGCAGTTCGTAGCTTACACTCACGCGAGCCCAGTCAATTGATCTGTCCCTGACGCAATGACTGCAGACCCACTGGAGCTAGTCGAGTTCATCGATGCCCCGTAGAGAATTCCGCGGTCAGCTGACCCGTGGCTGACAGATGTTAGCGCAAGTCGTCGACTCACTTCGTTCATCACTGTCTGCTGGTGCCTGAAAGACGCTCAGTTGAACAACTCTGGTCGCAGCACTGGCCATCATGCACTCCTGGCAGAAAATACAGAAGACACAGAGTTGTACATGGGTGGGTCCAATCACAGGTTAGGTCAGGTTGGGTTGGGATAGGTCGGGTCGGGTCAGATTTTTCCTTATTTTGTGAGTCGTGATGGGTCGATCCATTTGTGTAGGTTTGTATAAGTCACCCTAAATGATAGATAGCTAATGTCAAAATAAATGTTATTGCAAAATTTATTTTAGTTTGCTACTATGTGGCACATATTACTGCTGTATATATTTGATTAATTCGCCATGACTTATTCTGTCAAAATTATTTTTTGCATAAGTTATAAATGTATAGATAAATTGCTTAATTTTTAAATAACATTGTCTGGATATATATAAAAGAGAAATGATTGATTCGAATATGAAAACTAAACGAAATAATATGCTTAAAGATCCGTAGGCGTAACTGTAGCTATGGGTCGGATCGGTCGGGTTCATGAACTGGTGGGTCGGATTAGGTCAGGTTAGATCCATGTCCAACTCTAAGTTAGAATAGCCGCTCACAGCGAAACGCCTCCGAAGTTGCGCTAACAAGAAACAATAATTCAGCAACCGTATTTACTTCTGTAGCAACCATTTAAGACGTTTTAAAATGACTTTTTCAGTCGTAGTAGTTCGCTGAATGGCGGCAGATAGGCCGATTTAAGCAAAAATATCATGCAGATATCATCAGATATACTAGAGATACATGTAGGCCTATACAATCAAGCTTAACGGTGCAGCCTAGCTTAACAGAGGTATCAAGGTAGAAGAAATCGTAGACGTTTGCAGTCGAGTGACATAAGGAAGGCTTTTGTTTCAAGACGGTTTTTGTTACACCGTTGTTTACATAATCATCCATCATCATCAGTCATCATTACGTAACTCAAATCATATGATCACGACACTGTGCGTCAGCGCTACAGATCGGCAGACGCAAGGACAGAAAACATGCCGTGACAATACACCCGGTGACGCTTTGCTCTGGGTGCGTTGTGCGTTAAAAATCAATGAATCAATCGTTTAGTGACGTCTGGAGTGTGTATGGTCTTGAGAACGATGAATCGCTGCGCCGACGCTGACAATATAATCGATGCACGGACCAGTAGATTTGATGAGAATAAACTTGAGTAATCGGCTGCTGGAAATGCTCTATGACACGAGTAATATTCAGCGTTGACCCTGGGTCATTATTACTTGATCCGACCAAACGCGAACCACTAAATGATAGTCCCAATCAGACCTTACCAACAGAAAAGTATGAATTACCACCCGACCCCACCAGATCCATTCAGAATGTAAAAAGTCTTTTCAGCGGTCGGCCGTTGGGCAGATTCAACCAAAACATGGCCTTAAGCGAAATTACGAAATTTCTGTATCTCACTTAAGTTGAAAATGAGTAAAATTTATTTTTTGGCGTTCCAAGTTCTAGCCCTATTTGACCCATGCAGTCGATCTGTTTCAACCCGATTCGTACGGGTGGAAGCTGAGACTCGACTCATATCAAACTCTGACAATGTATGGTTGAAGACTGTTCACTGCTGTCTGATCCGTCTTGACATAACGCAGCTCACGAATATTATTCATGCGGATCTCATTTTGCAGATAGCCTATCTTTTTTTAATAAAATTTGTTTATCGAAGAAAAATGACTAAAACCACGTGTGCTTATAAGATAAAATTTTGACCAGTTTAAAAATGTTTAAAACTAAGCTTTGTGGACGTTGTAATTCGTCATTCATTTGAATTAACACTAGAACCGTATGGGTATTTTAATCAAAACACTGTTTGTTACTTACGCATATTTTAATAAACCATTATACATAAATTTTTACTAGTTTTGAACTGTTATTCTCAAAAATCTCTAAGCACATAGCCATAAAGTAATAAAAGCTTTTGCTCTTGGATGACGTAACACATAAATCTTGATAAGTTAAAGTGAAAAAAAATGTATGAAAAGTAACATATTTTTGGTTTACTGTAGATTTTACGGTAAAACATATTGTGTGCAATACATGTGCTTTTGTAAAAGTTACTGGCTTAATCTGCAATAAGAGTAAACGGATTTTTGTGATAAACTGTATTGTCAAAAATAGCTTGGACATTGTGCTGGAGTATCAAAATTTCTTTGGTTTTTTCTTCGTGAGTCAACGTATCGCTATTCGTACTTCTCGTTTTCTCGATCGATTTATTTGTTCTGAAAATTTATTGTGCAATGTTTTCAAGCGACAAGCACTTTGTCACAAGAGTGAAATCAACCTCGGTTAGTAGAAAATAGGCCCATGCTTGTTGTGAAATGGACATTTGATGAACTGTATTTTTGTCATTATTATTATTATTTATTATTATTATTATTATCTATCGTTATTAGTTATGTTCTTTTCATGGCTGTCATTTGACGAATAAAGGTGTATATAAACGTGGTCAGTTTTAGCTTTTTGTAACACTGAGTTTATATCGGAGACCCTCAGCTGCTTTCATTAAGCGTTTGATATATTGCGTTCGGGCAGCTGACCCAAATCTGTTTAGTGTCCTAAATGCGGAGATGCATGCAGATACCGTAGTATAATGCATCGTCGTTCTTTATTTATGAGTCGCCGACTATATGCGTGACGTCATCGCCGTCAGCAGAGGCAGCAGCAGCAGCAAAAGTACATCATAAGGCGAAAAGCCTACACCACCGCGTTTTGCCACAACTTCACGAAATATACACACTGTATGCTTTGTTCATTAAATACATAAATATCGGCCGGTTTTTTAAATTTTCTCACTGGCATACTTTTTTTGCAACGTAGGCCCATTATCATTCGAAATCCGGTCACATTTGAGACATGTCGTTACGTTTCTACTATAAATGTCAGAAAGTTGCCATTCGCTGCAATTTGCACTAGCTAGTGTGCTGGCGAAAGATAAATTTTGAACACCGAACGTGACTAATGACACTAAACAGCAGTGCACTTGTCTTGTTCAATAACATTTTCGCAAAAGAGTGAAATGATAAATTTCCGACACCTATATTTTACAAAGTATGATACTGTGACGGGACACCCCACGTGATGATCATAGTAACTTTCAAAGTTGTCCTACCTGGTTTTATGAACTTTCAAAATAGGACCATTATTCATTAGCTTTCAAAGTGCCTTGAAAGTAGCTCTCCAAGTACTTTGAAAGCCCACTCTATATAAACCCCAGCATTTAGGCAGTCGAGGCTGGATCTCTTTCTTTTTGTCGGAGTGTAAGGTCGTCTGTAGTGTAGAGAGCTGTGAGTGTTGTAGTGTGGAAAGAACCAATCTGAACAATTCTGCACCGAGAATGGACTAACTGTTATTTTTTACGTTTTTGTCTAAGGTTACCTTGTTGATGTTTGAAAAAGATATCCTGAAAGTGTGTTCTATTGACGCTAAAAAAAGTGTCTGCGTCTTCAGTTTATAATAACAAATGCCAAGTCATCAAACGAACAACGAAACCCACGATCCTGGAATAAATGGATGATGGATTATTTATGGAATTTCATCTAACAATTAAGAAGATTTTGCTTCTCCGCCGTGCCGGAAAGCCTACCTCCCGGGGTGCACGGCATCACTCCGACGGACGGCTTGGCGGAGTTCTTCACA
>Ga0056128_1012544_pt1 | contig 10348 bp, 8 predicted proteins | sample WorMetLIZISLAND2_FD_71113 | JGI IMG/M metagenome (GOLD analysis project Ga0056128, IMG submission 71113) | Marine gutless worms symbiont microbial communities from Max Planck institute for Marine Microbiology, Germany - Olavius geniculatus... ... | reverse complement strand
CGTCGCCGCCGTCACGGTCAGCGGCGCCACTTCAAAGGAAGGACCCAAGGTGTCCGTCCCCAGGGTGACGTAATACGACCCAAGATGTCATACAATCATCCCAAGGTCGCCGCATGGTGGCCGCATCGGCACATGACTGGAATGCTGATTGAAGAGTTCGTCTAAACACCGGGAGATCAGATCAGGATCCTCATCCTGGTATCTTCAGCGGATACATCCCGATATCGTCCCGTGGTGCCGATCGCTTCGATTTTAAACAACACACATTTTTATACCGTGCGACTGGGCTACTTTTCTAAAGCGAAACAAAATGTATTTTGTGTCACATTATAATTCGTTTCTTAATTTCTTCGCAGTCATCGTCGCTGGTGCGAACATTGGCGGCACGGCAGACCACGTTCCTCCAAGCTGCGAGATTCTTTGTCGACAGTAGCAACTCATCTGTTGATAAATATGTCCAATCCTTGACGTCATCGCACTTTGAGGTCTATTTCTACTCCAAGCGTCTTTTACACCGTTTTACCATTCGGCGGTAAAATACGAGAATTAGCCATTGTTTGTTGTGTGTGTAGAAAAGAAGCGAAAGTCGAGAAAAACGACGAAAAAGACAGAAAACAAAGATGACAACGGTGTGAAGGCTGCTGCGGTCAACAGCAGCAGCAACAAAGACGACAGCAGTAATACTAATAACATAATTAAGGTTACAGAAGACGGCGAGAGCTTGCAGAATGGACACTGCCGCGTCCAGACGGAGAAAGCGGAGGAGGAGCACGACGTCGTATCAGATCTTCCTGACTTCCGCCGTTCTCGCAAACTTTCACGCAATCTGCAACCGCCAACAGGTGATAACTGTAACGATTTTCGCTGGGCTTTTGTAATCGCTGAAATGTGCGCACAGAGCCATAAAAATGAAATGAAAGCCGTAGTGCGAGGCTTTTAATTTATTTCAGTTTATTTTATTTGATTTCATTTTATTTCGTTTTATTTCCGTCGCTCAGTATATATATATATACCGAACTTAACATGTGTGACGTGATCGTAAAATCTAAGCAATATATATAGTCTGTGAAATTACAAAATCGTTACATACGCTAGACTTCCGTGTGCTAATCCACAATGAACTTTCAGTCAATATCGTTTGCGATGTATATTGTATACTTGTAGAAATCGCAGACAATGGCAGCGATAACTCCAAAAGCGAAGGTCTGTGAGAATTGTTTTCATTTTTCTACTCGCTGTAAATTTATAAACATACAGAAGCAATTTTTCTTTTATTTATCTGCTGTTTGTTTGTGTGACAATTTGCTGTTGACTTCTAGTTTTGCAGAGTCGCTGAATAATTATGTGAAAGAGAATTTCTTACTAGACGTTTTCTTACAAGAACTAATTGTGTAAACTTACGTAAGCTTATTTCAAGTTTAGACTGAAATATTCTGACTTATTCGACTATTGCGGTTTTGTTTTGTTTTGAAACTGCAGGACTAATTATCAGCGAAGAAATCAACGGTTCAGAGCAGTTCAACGGCGCGCCGGCGGTGAGCGAAAATAACTTTTCGTCATTATGTTGACCGTAAATCCGAATTTCCGATTAGACGTTAAGTAGATAAACTAACTGTTACAATTGCACGCTTTGCACTTTCTCCGAAAAAAATGATATTTAAGTACTCTGGCGTTGGAATGTGCTTGGCAGACTCGTCGTCGAAAGCGAAGTGCGACAGAGCGTGTTGGTCCAATCGCGGAGCTGAACGGTAATGCCGAAAACCTCGTCAATTCAGGTACGCTACCACTCTGCGTGTTGCAGCGACTGGCATAAGCTGACACAGTCAAACGTGACATAGTGACGTCCGCACCACTCATATTAACTCCAAGTGTAAAGTGTAATTTTTTTAGTAGAAAATAACAACACGAATAACTTGTAATATTTTTAAAAATAGGATTAAATAATGTTTTAGGTAATAATAACTGAATATAATGATTACGTTTCTTCCGCAGCTGCGTCGTGTAAATATCGTGCAAGAAATATTTTGGGAAAGCTATTTAGCGTCAAAATGTTGACATTAATTTGAACTTGTTTTGTTGTTTGTATAGACGTAAATGAAGCTGAGAGCGATAACTCCGAACTGCATAGGTTGTTGTTTTTTGCTACGTTTTTTAAAAATTTTATTCAATTGTGGATTTCTGATGCAATGTGACTTTTTCGCTCTTTCTTTGCAGGGAACAAATTTGAGATATAAAAACCAAAAATTAAACATTGTAACCCTTGCTGTCTAGAACTTAAATTTTTTTAGTATTTTGGTCATATTTTGAAATAATTTAAGACAACTAATTAGCTTAGTTCATTTGGTTAATAGTTAGCGATTAAGCGTATATTTTAAATTACAACAGCTAAGGGGTTAGTTTTAAAATAAAGCTTTTTTTGTTAAAAGAGACATATTAGCAGCATTTTTGCAGTAGAGTAATTAGGCCGCCCGGAACGGTAGTTCCCCGAAGGCCTTATGTTCGTTTCTCATCGCGAAATCTTTGAGGTCCTTCGGCCGATCGCCGTGACATTTTGCATCATGTTCGGAACCACGTTCGATTTTATAACGCCGGTCCAAAAATTTGGGGGTCTGCTCAAAAAAAATTTGGGAAGGGGGCGAAATTTGGCCCGATTTTGGACCCCTTCTTACTTTGAGCGCGAATATCTTCGAAAAGAATAGAGATATCCAAAATCTGAAAACCAACGACAGCGTTTCCTCCCGCGTTCAACGAAAAAATATTGGTGAACTTTGGTCCACTAACCACGTAGATTTAGAGATGTAATTGTACCCAGAAAATCGACTTTCTGAAATATCATATTTCGGCCAAAGGGGGTGCTGCGTGCCGAAATTCTTACACGCGTTATAGAATATCCGAGTCTTGCTAGCCAACACCTCACCGGAGACGGGGTCCCCTTTTATTTTTTTGCAAAGGAGGTGTCAAAATTGGCTTAAAATGTAGCGTATGAGCCTCTATAACTTTGGAGCTAAGAGAGGTAGCGTAATGAAACTTTGCCACGTGACGTGCCGCTAACTGGGGGTGTTAAGCCGCGAACAATTTTTTTTGGGGGGGTACCACCCACTTAAAATTTGAGAAGGCAAAAAACGTCCAAAATTTACCACGATTTAAGACAACTTTCGACTTTGACTGCAAATATCTCTGTATTGAACGGAGTTATCGACAATTTGTAAACGGCTTTATTAAGCACTGTTCCTACCACGTTGAACGTAAAAATTGTAAACTTTTGTCCAGAAACACAAAAATTATAGGGGCTTACGTTGACCCACCCAAAATTGACAGTGCGCGCGTTTTCGGGCTAGTTTGGACTTTGATCGGAAGATATTAAGATATCGACAAGTGGTAAACGGCGTTATCGCCAGTCATCCCTACCAGGTTTAACACAAAATAATTGGTAAACTTTCGTCCACTAACAAAAAAAGTTATAGGGGCTCATTTCGACCTACCCAAAGTCGACAGTGCGCGCGTTTTCGAACAGCTTTAGACTTTGATCGCACATATCTCGGGAATGGATAAAGATATTGATAAAAAAACGGCGTTCTCAATTACGATCAATTTCACGTCGCAAGCAAAAAATTGGTGAACATTGGTTTACAAATAACAAAATTCTGTTGTTTCATTTCGAACCACTCAAGTTCAACACTGCGCTTGATGTATAGGATAATGCAATTGCGTTCGGGTTACGTGACTTTGCTGCGAACGGAATTTTAATCTCTTAACTGTCTTCATTCAGACTTACAGCGCCGAGCAGCTTTACGTTTGGCTTTGCCCTATATTTTTAGTTTGTGTATTTTGTGTTAAGAGGTCAGCTTTATAGGCTTTTATTTTCTCTTCCTTCTGTTTCGCCGTATGCGTTATGCAGTAGTATTTTGCGATGTCTCATGTGCTATTTCGTAGACAAACGTCGCGACGAAAGACAGAACCTGATGAGTCAGACCTCAATGGTATGTCATTTAAATTACGTCAAATCGATTTCTTAATAACACTTGATAAATGCACAGTTATCAAACTGACAGTGATGTAGTTTAAAAAAAACAGTGAGAAGTTTTACTTTTCGTAAATGTATTAATATGAATTTTTTTCCGGAAAACATTGTTACAACATTTTACCGAATCTGCAGTTTCAAAACAAATACAACAGGTAATTTGTTAGCTGTAAGACCGGTTGACACGATTTAGTCTTGACTATCATCTGTTGTTAAGTTTTATTTTAGGCCGTTCGTACGTTAGTAACGAAAGGTCTTATGTTTTCGCCTTGCTTTTTTCTATTTTTATTAACAACTTTTCTACCGAAACGATCTGCAGATCGAGACCGAAATTGGAGGAAAGACGACTCTTGTCTGAAAGGATTTGAGGTTAAATTTCAGCGAGATCTTTTGACCGGTTTTGGGGGAGAAGGGCATTTTGCCACATGTATAATCGACGGCTTGACGAATAAGCAGCCGATTATACAGTCTCTTCCAATCGGACATTTGGTCCGGGCGGCCTTACGTTGAGTTCTGCCTTAAATTTTTAGTTTACTAGACTGATGGTTTTTTGACGTCCATTTTCTCCCATTTTATTCGAGATTACTATGTGTATCACAATTAATCAACTCATTTGTCCAGTCGAGTTTCATACGAGTGTGTATCCGCCACTGTGACAGTGGTTCGTCGTGACAGAGCAGTTCTGAATGATGTGACTGGAATTGTGTGATGAGTGTAGCGAACGAAGCTCCAGCCGGACAGATGCATCGCAGCTCATCAAGCGTTGATCTGTCATTGAGAGCTGCTCAACGACTACTTCTTCGGGTTTGTTCTTCAACCGTCGTCTTGAGAAGCGTACAAGGCTTTAAAACTGAACTACAATGTAAAAAACTAAAATGAAAGCCGCAGCGCTCGGTTTTCATTTTAGTTTATTTTAGTTTTTTGGTTTTGTTTTATTTCATTTTAGGCCTGTCGCTTTGTGTAATCATTAAGTAATCTTGTATGCCATGTGTAGAATGGTTTAACCAGTGATCTATTATGCAATTATTATTGCAGTGCGAACATAAAAAGTACTTCTCGCTTTTTGCAATTGCACTTACATTCGTGTGACTAAGGAACTTAGTAATGACGATAACCTAGTTAATACCCTACAACGGTTTAATCGGTTGAGGCCGTAATAAATATTGAACATTAATATAGGTCCTACATTAACGGCAGTTTTAGTTTAACCTCGTTATTCACCATGTTCATGGGTCCAGTTTTTATTGTGACTCGCTGTACGTAATTCTCATCGTTTTTGTGGTATATGATGAACAGTAGGCCTAAATGAAGCAAACAGCAGCTGCGTAAGTAGGCCTAAGTGCTAGCAAATAGTGATACAAAACGCTTCACACGCGCTCCTGCAGCAGTACAGTTATTGCCTTTTCTATAGACATTCATAAATACTGATAACCGTTCTTGCGCTCGACGTAATTGTCAACTCACATTTATGATGCAGATATACAAAACTCAATTCAACTCAACTGTTTAGTGAGGCTACCAAACAACACGTGGTATGTGCGCTGCAGCGAGACGTCACAATGCTAATGACGCCATTGCATTGTCGCCCACAGCTACGTTAGCTGAGTTGAGTTGGGTTGCGTCGTAGATGTGAGTTTTCTATGGGGGCGCTGAAATCGCGGGAGTGGACATCGCGGCACCAAGTAGCAGGGGTGGACATCGCGGGAGTGGAAATTAAGGGAGTAGCAGAACAGCAATAAGCAACGATCAAAACCAGCGGCAAATCAAAGGTATCTGTTTGAGCAACGTAGTCCCGAATACTGCTGAGATGCTGAGTTGCTGAAATGGATGCAGGGTGTCCGGTGTGTCGTGGTATGATCACGATGGTGATGCGTATTTTTCATTAGAGGCAGTGCTTATAGGCTACATATACACGAGACTAACTGCGAGCTAGAATCTCGTAATTTTCACTAGAGACAGTGTGAACTTTGCTACTAATGTAACTGTTTGTGTGCTTTATTTCACATGTTTGCGATGTGTATTTTTATTGCATTTGACTTTTTCAGTATTTAGTAACATCATAAATATCCAAAAATCTCCACCATTCGCATTTTTTGAGTTGACACGTCCAAAAAAGATAGCGTTCCGTTTCGTGGTTATAGGCTACATGAGAGCTTTCGTTTTGTGCCACATTTGCCAAAAATAACTGCAACACATAGGCCTACTACGTGTATAACTGAGACTTTTCTGTGCGCACATACTTTTTCTACTACCAATCACTCCCGCGATGTCCACCCCTGCTACTTGGTGTCGCGTTGTCCACTCCCGCGATTTCAGTCGTCCCTTTTCTATAACTAAGCGTGAAAACCTGCCCGTTTTAATAACACCATTCGGTCTAGGTTATTTATTTTATTTATTGACAGGGGCGTCGTTTAGGAAGTGCTGGGGAGGTCTAAGGATTTATAAATCGTACCTTTGAAACAGTGTTACTGCTGCAAGAAGAATACTTTATATAGACTGAGACATTCCCAAAGATTGCTCAGACTCCCTCCTTAACGATTTACTGAAATGGTGCCATTATTTGTTACCAGCTGTCCAGCAATGGCTCCTCCGCAAGTTCCGGTTCATCGGACATATTCAGTTCGCCGCCGACGCAAGAATGGACCTACAGCAACCCGGACATGGAGATCTTCCGACAAAGGCGACTAATGCAGCAGAACCAGCCCATGCATCGTCTGTCTCTGGCCGACCTCATCACAGACTGGCCGTCGCTAGAGTACATCGAAAAGCCCGAGTATCGCATGCCCGAGGTATGTAGGATGGGCCTGGCTGTTTACAGGATGCGGCAAAAAAGTAGCCCCTAAAGTTTTTCGCCGTTTTCTCAGCAACCGCTTGGAATTTTAACTTCAAATTTTACAGCTTTATTTACAGAAGCGTTTTACATTTAATTGCTAAGTAAAATGTGATTCTATTGAAAACAACGAAATTATAGACTTTTGAACATGATCGCCTACCGATTTTTCAGCATGAAATGTTTAAGCTAAAAATGCCGTTTAATTTTTAAAAACCGGTTATCACGTTACTGCCGATAACGTCACAGTGACGTCTTAATAAACAGTAATGTATTTTGTTTATAAATTATTATTTAATTATCGTTCTTTTAAAGCAATCGCCGGCTGCCCACTAGGTTCATTTTCCAGCAGGACGGCGCAGCGCAGACTGGGATGCCACTTTGGTAAGGCTACGATGACGATTAAGGGTTGTTTGTAGATGAGCATCTCCATTGTTAAGCATTTTCAGTTGTAATTTTTTTAAAGTCAGAAAATGGGCCTAAAATTTGCGGTTTTAGGGGAATTAAAGGGGGAAAATATGAAAGATGAATGTTGAGACCACCCCCCTAGAAAATCAATCCCCATCAAAACACGTCATCCAGTGCGAAGAATGCGGTGATACTCCCAAAAATGTGTTTTCCAGAGTTTGGCAAGAAAAGTAAAAAAAGAAAAAATAAACCAATTGAACATTATATTTTCCCCTTTCCCTCGCCGTCTTCGTTGGGCCGATTTGTACCATTTTGGCACGTAGGGTCAGACCGCTGACATAATCATTCAAGTCAAATTTTAAGTCAATTGATTTAGGTGTTTGAAGGCTACGGGTGCCCAAAATTTGGGGTTTGCCATCGACTTTGATAGTCGCCCTTACAACAGTGTTACGCACTACCGTGCTACACTGTGACTAGCAGATTGTTTCTGCTGAAAATAAATTGATTAACTTTTGTAGTTTTGTTCCAGTATTCAAAAGATTTAGAGATGGCGATGATTGGGCGACGCTGAATTGTCTGTTGTGACTTTTTTACGGTCGTAGATTGAAGAAAAAGAAGCAGTAGAGGCTCAATCGATTGAATTGCGGAAAATGGACCCGACTGCCATTTACAGAATGGTAACGTTTTGTCATAGTTTGAGTATACACTGTGTTTCAATAAAAAGTAACCCCCAAAACAATAGCTATACATGTATTTCAACACATTTTATCAGTTTCGTCTAAACTTTTCGACTCAACTGCGCACCGCGTTCGGTGAATGAGATATGAGTATTTAGAAAAAACGCGTGACAACATTAACTTTATTAACATTTAAAATGCATCACTGAAAATATGGAGTTCACAACACAGCAGTTTCGATTCCATGCACTAGCGTTTTGGACATTTTAGTCTTTTGGATTTGACAAACCGAAACGCTGACGTTGACTTTGAGTAGTTGAAGCAGAAGAAATTTCGTTTGGATATTGAGATTGCGGCGCAGTGTAACTAACCGATAAATTAGCGTTTCGAATTATTTTACTTATTTACTGAATTACTTGTAGTGTTTCCGAAGCTTTTAAGATATTTTAAATTTACAAACGTGGGACTTATGGCCAGCTGTCGTGTGTAAAAACACGTCCGATTGCAGGACTCTTGGATCGAGGAAATGGTGGACGCAACGTGCACTGAAAAGGACAGCAAGGTAATGCTGGCTTGCCGCTATTCAAACCCGAACGCCAAGCTGCGATGGTTTAAGAATCATCTGGAAATCTTCCACGGGCACAAGTACAACTTCGAGGCGAGCGAGGACGGGACGTTCAGTCTGGTGATCTGTCGCGTTTCGCTGGAAGACGCCGGAAGATACACGTGTCAGACTGACGACAAGGAGACGTCCGCCTGGCTGACCGTCGAAGGTCTGCGAATTGAATACTATACTGATTACGATCATTTTTAGTACGCATTGTGTGTTTGGATGCGATACGCAAATGTTGGCCGCTGTAGGGTTGAAAAATAGGCGGGCAGAAACTTGCAGTTTTTCACGAGAGACACGACACAATTCCGACAGTCGGCTGAAATTTTCCGACACAGGATGAATGCTCAAAATTTTAACTTTGCTCTTATATTTTTTTTCAAAATTGGGTTCTATCTCAAAATTTTGCATATTTGGACAAAAGTTTACTGACAAGAATAATAGGGTGTTCACATGATCGAGCAAACATCGAGCAAACGTCGAGCAAACATCGATCTGGCTCAAGCAGGCCTATTGGAACCCCGCCGCCTGGCTCAAATGTAGGCCTAGGCTTAGGCTCTTAACCCACAGCTGATCACGTGTTATATAAGCCTTCCAGTTACAACCCGCCACCCCTCCTAATTAGCATGCTAATTACCATAGATTAGAACGTCGAGCTAGCGGCTCGATGTTTGCTTGATTGTGTAAACACCCTATAAGACTTTCCGACAACTGTTGCTTCATGCATGTGCAGCGAAGAAGGTGGAATATCAATTCACCAAGAGACTGCCAGAGACAGCGACTGCCAAGCAGAAGAGTGAACTCGTTCTTGAGTGTTCGCTGTCTGACGAAAAACCAGGCGTTACGTGGAGAAACAATGGCGCAGTCATCGAAGTACGAAAGACATTTGCAATAATTGTTTTTTTTAAATAATTATTTTCCGCGATAATCGCGTTTGATTAGGTGCATCAATATATTACTTATTTACTTACTCACTTACGACTCGTTCTCCCGATATGCAAAAATTAAACAGGAATGTCGTCGAAGATCGTTTGACGTTTTAAATGTATGTAGCGTCAATGGGCTTTTTTATTCCTAAGTGTGTAAACAAAAAATTATGTCTTAGTTGTCTTGTTGCGTGCGACTTTACTCGCGCAGTTTGTTCAAAACTGCCATTAACTGAATGACAGATTGTTCACCTGTAATTTTTTGTGACTTGTTTGATAAAGTATGTGACGCGTACTAAAAACATCGGTTCGGTTTATAACGCTAAAGATCGAGAGCTCATTCGTTCTAAACCATATCTCCATATTTTCACGGACCTCTGAGCTTTAAAAATATGTGTAAAACTCTTAGCAGTTTAAAACTCTGTGTAAGAACAACGTGATGATATCAGTCCTCCAAAACAGCAGAAAAAAGCATGCAAGTTTAGTGAAAGAAACGCTATGAAAACAAGAATAAAGATTACAAATTATGAATGTTATTTTTATGACTATTAGTGTTTTGTCAAACTAGGAAGCGTTAACGTCTATGCCTTTGAACTGCTGTGTAGTATACGCCCGGACTGTACGAGATATTCCGCCGGGACGAGCGATGCATACTGAAGATACGTCACGTACAGAAGGACATGAACAATGCCGCGTTCTCGTGTGAGGTGTCCGGTGACACTACCGTCTGTACCCTCACTGTTGACGGTCAGCATTGAAATCATCCACTTTTTAACGCACGTGGTCTGGCTCAGTTGGTAGCGTCGTTGATTGAGTCAGCGAAGTTAATCAACACCAGGCTCGGTTAGTACTTGGATGGGTGACCATCCCGGTATG
>Ga0056128_1012542_pt1 | contig 10350 bp, 7 predicted proteins | sample WorMetLIZISLAND2_FD_71113 | JGI IMG/M metagenome (GOLD analysis project Ga0056128, IMG submission 71113) | Marine gutless worms symbiont microbial communities from Max Planck institute for Marine Microbiology, Germany - Olavius geniculatus... ... | reverse complement strand
TCCCATTTGACGCACGACAAACAACCAGTGAACAGGTTAACAATAATATCAAGCAACTGCACCGGAAAATGTCTCTTCATAAGCTTAATGAACAGTGCACAATGATTTACTTTGTCAAAGTAATGTCTCTATCTGCAGCAGTTTGGCCGCAATCATGGATGCAGTTGCTGCTGAACATCAAGAAACATTAAAAATTACCTTTCCTATAAAACTTTTTATTATATAAATAAAGAATTTGTGTTTTGGCGATAATATCGTAATTCAGAATATGAGTTTTGTGGCCAGTGGTTTCGGCGCTCCGCGGCGTGTGGTCTGTAATGGCATCGCATATCGACAGTCTGTCGGCAGCTGACGTATGACGTGAACGGGCGTCGACAAGAGCGATTGACGCCGGGGATTCAGCCAAGCAGTTCCACCACAGCGCGCTTCATCTGTTTCAATTCCTAATGACAACATGTTGCTAAGCCGCCGCCGGCAGGAACAGCAAGCACCGCTCTCAGCAAGTCTGCCGAGCGACCGAGCGCCTTCTGGGACTTGGACCCGCCATCGTCCAGCAGACCGTCTGCTTCCCACTTCTCAGCTCCGATCTACCAGCACTCGACTGCGAATGTGCGTCGGTCGGTGACAATTAGTTTCAGCGGTTTGCTCGGCCGTGGCGTATTTATGTCGTGCGTGCAGCGTGCCGACATACCACTGCCAGCTCGCGCTCTGTTGATTTCACGGCGAAGAATCACGCGGACAGCAGAAATTTATCCTTGCATCACCACTCAACTGCGGAACATTCCGTGCTACTGAGCAAACACCGACTCAGTCACTCAGACAACTGTCTGGATACTTTACAGAATCTGAGAGATGTCCAATCAGAACGAAATAACGTCGGATCATTTATTTCTCGTTTGAGTGAAATTTTAGTTAAAACGGCCGACTTAGTTCAACCGTCAATCAATTCCAAACTTCTCAGTTTAAAAACACGAAAAAGTTGGCTTCGGAAGTTGGTTTCGTTCGTCGCTAACACGATTAACAAAAAAACTTTTTTTGGAATTCGCTTTATGACGGAATTCTTTGAATGGCTCCGTGAGTCTTACAACGCCAAAATAGTCTCACTGATCGCGTGTTTAGACACAGAAAACCCGAGACAGTGAAACCAAACTATATACACAACATGCTTTTACATGTCTGTAGCTAAGCGCTGTTGTTGGAGGCCAGATAGAGACGGCAAGACACCGGCAGCTATGACCCGATCTCCACTACTACAATTTATTGTCAACTAGCTGGACAATATTGGTGTCGCCAGCTATGGGACAGTGGGCCACGTGCCTCCTCAATTTCCAACCGTTTAATTTTTCATGTCACTTTACAGCAGCACTAGATTTGGCATTCGACTCCATGCGGTTGCCTGTTTAGTGATTAAAAAAGGCACAACGTGTTCAATCGCATGAATGTCGTAATATTTTAACGTCGTGTCTGCCTAAAATTATATTTCGTTGTTTCGTGCCCATCTCGCACCAAATCCTGGCGACGCCACTGTAGCTAAACAATATCGTGACACATCACGAGATGTCGATATGTTGATAATGTTGCGGATTTGTTGTACAAGAAGCTCTACCACTAATCGAACTAGTGGAGTTGCGGTGTCTGGCGCCGTTCGGCTATTGGCTCAATCGTACGACTGACTAGACTCCGCCGGCTGCAGCTCTCATGACAAATGACGGACCGACCGAACGAGGCGCCTCTTTATTAGCGACCAGATTAGCAGTCATCTGCGCCGGTAAGGTCGCGCCCCGCCTGCGAGGTGTCTGACGCCATATTTCAACGTCCGGTCGGTGTTCGGTGTTGATGACGTCATTGTCACGTGGTCGCGGTCGTCGGTCGTTAACATCGACAAGTCTCAGGTGTGTGACGTCACGCCACGCAAACCCAGGAGATACAGTGGCTGACATGACGTCATAACACTGATGTTGACACGTCTCCGGTCCTTCCTGCGTCTGCTGAGCCGCTAGCTTCATATACTTCGACAGTTCTCGGCGCTGCCGACTGCCGACTGACTGTTTTAGACTAGACTTCATATCCTTCACTGCCGCTCGCGCTGACGAGATTTCTGTCGAACGCAACGAACGCAAGAAAGTACGCAACGAATGCAGCTGACGCAAAAGCCAAGATGCAAAGATAGAAGCAGTCGACAGACGCGACCAACGTTTATCTTTTTACGTCCACCAGCTGCGTGGAATCACAGTAGCCACTGTCTATAATAATCATTGCATCTTTCAGCTGTCATCTCAAAACAGCGCTGTTCCTATAGGCCTATAGGTTTTCCTACATGATAAACTGAGTTGAGATCGCATTTATTTTTTGGTTCAATTTCACTGCTATTTATCGACTTCTCAAGTCTTAGTTTATAGTCTATGTTCGTAAATTACCGGTTACTGTTTAAAATATATTGTTATTACTATCGCTATTGTTATTACTATCGCCAGCAGGGATAAAACTCCAGTTAACAAATTACATTTTAAAACGACACACTCGAGAGAGCAAGTGATTGCAAATTGCGATATTTATTACTCACACTTTAATATAAGAGTGTTATGCTGTGCTGCAATAATCCCAACAATATCGTACCCGTGATTCAAATAAGGTGATTAACTTTATCCAGAGCTTAGGTGCAATCTAATAAAGACGGCTTCAGAAATATGTATGGACGAATTTCATGTTGTCTGTCATCAAGTCGTTAACTCGTCCATATCACAGTACGTAGAAAATCAGAGCAATTAAGCATAATTGGCTGCTGCTGCTGCAGCAGCTGCAGCTGCAAGTGGCTACTCAGAGCTTGGTAGCTTTATTGCGCGTCATTAACGCTTCAATAAGTCGCATATAATGCGTAACTCCAGTCGAACAAAAACGATACAGTTGTTTACCGGATATATCGACAATGGTCTTTATTTCCGATTTAAAAAGTTTTCGGGCCGATTATTCGTCGGTCGGTCGATTTCTTCACCGCTGGCCCTGTATTAATTCGGACGATTTACTTCCAGTGGTCGTTATGTGTATAAATTATTAAGCGACATTTAATTAATAGCGGTGGCGAGGCAGGCGGAGGTTTGCGTGCAGTGTGGTCGTTGATTGAGAACCCGGGCTGGGCTGGACTGGTCATGGCGTGGTGGCTGGCTGAGGTTCGGTCAGGTCATCAGATCGACCTGCCGTGGCCTCGCAATGCACTCTGATGAGATTACGCTGTGCGCCGTGTCCTCGCCATCTTTGGCGGCGACGACGACGATCGTGTGACGTTCTGCATATACTCTGTTCACGCTATTGTAGGACGTTTGGTATGCCGTGTGCTTTTTGTGGACGTGCCACGGACGTCGAATGCCGTCTATAGCTACTGGGCCTACAGTATAATGAAACCGTTTAGCACCGCAGAAAATGTCGTATTTGCTAGATATATTGTACGCGGTCACCACATACTGTATTACGTACATACAATCACTGTAATTCAAAGTAATCGTGGCAACGCTTAATACCCTTTCACACAATCGCTACTTTAAAAAACGAAGCATGTCTAGCATAGTATTTTATTTCTACACAGTACACTCTATTCTTATAGTCATACAAGTTGCAGTCTCTTAACGAGTTTAGCAAACGAATGTGAATGAGTGAATATAATACAGAAGTTATTTACAAAACCGTCGTAATTTGTTAAGAAGTCAGTTAAGTATGTAACTCGCGAGCAAGATATAACGTTCAGTAATGACACGCCCCACGCCCACAGCCCCCCCCCACACACACACACAGTTCGTACATAATAGGGTGTTTACACGATCCAGCAAACGTCCAGCTCCATTATAACATATGGCAGCAAACGTCCAGCATTACCACGTGTATTTTGAATACATTTGCTGGAAGTTTGCTGGAGGCTTGCTGGATCGTGTAAACACCCCCATAACGTCCGTCCAGCGTCCACACATGCTAGTTGTACAATATAGACAACGTCGCGATACCACAGCTACCGTGGCGACTGTGACAATCTCTCGTATCGTAACTGATGAATGACGCCGGCGACTCAGCAGTCAGCCGGACCATCGCCCACAGGCGACAGTCGTTGATACACTGTGATACACAGTTACGCTTTATGCCGTGTGGAGAGAGAAGAAAAAATTGAAACATTGAAGCATTGTATACACGATGAAATGATTGTCAATAAATCTCAATCGGATCGCGTAACGTTGCGGCGATTTTTTGATCATTATATTTCAAGATTAATGACGTAGGTCTATAGGCCTAGACAATTTTTTTTCGTATCATTAGCCTGTGTCTCGGTCTTCTGGACGCAGTATAGAACCGTTTATTCCTGTTTCGTTCAATAAGCAACTTTCTCATACACTGTTGTTTAGTGGCAATGTTACATTCTTCATAGTCTATTCTGTGATTTTGTTATAGTCTCTTAAGTGTGCTTGCTGTGCCAAGTTCTTTAAGTTTGGAGACCCACTAATCGCGTCAAGTACTCGGGATTCATATTACAAGGTCCAGCAAAAAACTGCGTGTACCTAATGCCAATTAAACTATTCACGAATCATTGTATTGTTAATTTGATTAGTATTATAAAAGTTTGCTTATCACAAAGTCCATTTATACACGGAGACGCTTACTGTCGATATGACTATACCGAGAATGCTCGCGTGACTGCAATGCATGGAGCGTGCAATTAAACGCCAATTCTGAATTTTATTATTACGATTTGCGCCTTGCGCTGCGAATTCTTTATTTTTGTCGTTTCGATTATAATGTGACAAATATTACTGGACGCTAAATCTGTATCTGACCAATTATTCTGCTTGGCCGTTTTAATCCATGTGCCGTTTAAGCAAAGCGTGAATTGAAATTGGTACAACGCTGGCCCGGTCAGTGTTTCAAGTCAACCTTGCGACATTCAGCGAGTCAGTTGGTCGAGTGATTTACGGCGCGACGTCGCTAAGGTGAACTCAGCTTGAGTCTGTTGGACTCACGCTGCGACTAAGCGACACGTCACCATGACGACAGCAGCAGCAGCCGTCTGCACTGGACGGCGTAACGCAACATGCAAACACGCTTCAAACCGACCACTGCATTTTATTTGCCGGCTTTTGACCATCGTCTGTTGCTAACGTAAACTGAACTAGTTTGTTTGCAATAGGAGTGCCATTCGAAAAGTTCGTAACCTGTAACAATTAAACAAAAGATACTTGAGTCATATTTTGTCTATTTCGTTTTTGCTAACTGTGCCATTTACGAGATTTTTAAATGCCTCTCGTAGCTGGCCAGAATGATGGATTTACAGTGGCGGTTTCAGGCCCGGGCCGGGAGAGCCCCCCAGTTTTGCTCCAGTTCCCCACTTTCGTAGCCACCCATGATTTTTTGCAAAAATAACACAAATATCTGATTTTTTGCGTTTTCCAATTGTAGAAAAATGGGCAAATTTGCGGCTTTCATTGAACGTCCAGTAACCAAAAGTGCTTCAGCTTCAGGGGGGCTTTGCCTTAAGCCCCCTGTCTCCCTGACAAGGGGACCCCGCTGGCGGCTGTGCCCCAGACTCCCGTTGTAGGCGCTGCCGCGCTCGCCATGGGGCCGTGCCCCTCCCATGCAGATGTTGCGGGCTAGAACCGCCACTGTGGATTTATGCATTTCTTGCCAGCCTAAATGTACACTGCAACACACTTCGTGCGTTATATTTATGCCAGTTCTACATGTCTTACATTGTTGTCGAACTTGAAGTTTAAAATCGTTCATATAAAAACCATAACAGAGTCCAAGGTAATTTAGCAAAAAGTGGAATTGATGTATTTGTCATGTGCCAACATATAAGATACAATTGCACGTTTTAGCTCGGGGTTCGACTTACAAATTTCCTTCCCTCAAGTTACCTGAGGTACAAAAATTCCCATATAAATTCCCATGTGTCATTGGACTTCACAAATGTACCTGCAAAATAGCATTTAAATCTGTTCAACGGTTTAAGCAAGGTGCACGAATGTGAAAGACGACAAACGGACCACACTTCGGAGAAATGTGTAGGGCGAAATTGCTGGCGCTGCAAAAAATAATTCTGCTAACAGCGATAACATGGAAAAAAACTTAAATATTTCCGTTTTATACAGGAGAGAAAGCAATTGAATATGTTGAGGAATAGCCACATATGGGCAATTCTATAAATGCCAATGGCAGTGATCAGAAAGACAATCTAATGGCAAGAACTCGTAATGCGGTCAGATTAGCAATGCTTTTTGCTATTATGGTAAATGTCATCTTATCACAAAATTACGGCTAATGTGATTCTGCAAATGAAAGTGTGTTGTAGGATTTAACAAACTTAAGTGTGGGCGACATGTTAAGCCTAATTGTGTGTTTGAGTTTTATGCCGCGATGCAACGAGGTGTTTGTTTCGACAGCAACCGAGCTCCAAACTCACATAAGTGAAGTTAGTTAGTGATACAAGAAAAAATATTCAACTGCTGTCCACTGTTATTTGTGTAATATTACAATAACAACATGTCAATGCCATACGCAAAAATAACGTAATAACGAGACATAAGATGTGTACAGTTCGTCGACTAAAATCAGGTATATAGCTTTACCGTTCGTTGGCAGATTAACCCATCCCCCACAATAACGTTATACAATGTGAGTAAATTAATATGTACAAACAACATCTGTGAGATCAACGAACGTTATAAATATTATGTACAATACGTTGTTCATGCACGACAACATGTCCGCATAGGCCCCATTCAGCCAATTGGCCTAAAACCGTTAAAACTAATTAAGTAGTAAAATAACTCCTTGATCAGTCGCATTAAACAGTAAAAAATTCAATGACAGCATTTAGCGCAGACAATGAGAGATCAGTGTGGACTATGGCAGTTTTGGTTATACTGATTAATTTACATCTACAGGGTGCGGCAAAAAAGTAGACCACAAAAGTTTTTTTTGCTGTTTTCTCAGCGGTCGTTTGGGAAAATTTACAGCTTCATTTAATGAAACATTCTACATCTAACTGTTAAGTAAAATGTAATTCTTTTGAAAAACGACGAAGTTTTAGACTTTTTAACATGACCGCCTACCGATTTTTCAGCATTAAAAATGTTCAAGCTAAAAATGCTATTTAATTTTTAAAAATCGGTTACCATGTTATTACCGATGACGTCACAGTGGCGTTTTGATAAACAGTAATTTATTTTGTTTATACATTATTACTTAATTATCGTTCTTTTAAAGCAAGCGCCGGCTGCCCACCGGGTTCACCTTCCATCAAGACGGCGTGCCAGCGCACATGCACAGCGCACGGCGCACTGAACAGGCTGCGATAGGCGGTCATGTTAAAAAGTCTATAACTTCGTCACTTTTCAACAGAATTAACTTTTGCTTGGCAGTTAGATGTAAAAGGTTTTACTAAATAAAGCTGTAAAATTTCACATTAAAATTTCGAACGGTTGCTGAAAAAACAGCGAAAAACTTTAGGGGGCTACTTTTTTGCTGCACCCTGTATACATAGAACTACAAACTGACTAGCACTAAATCGGCAACAACGTAAACTGGAATGTTAAAAACAAAATGACTAGACAATAAACCCGCGCTTTCGCACCAAAGTGTACTCTAAGCCCACACTTGTACTCGTACACCATATGAATGAAACCAACGTAACTTAACCCAAGTCAAAACTCCACTACTCTGATTCCTTATGGACTTGTTAGAGAGCGAGTTACAAAAAAGTTGCACAACATTTTGACATCCGGATTTGCTGTAGAGGCTTCTGATATTTCGTGATCTCGCTGTTTACAACTTTATTGGATTCGTTGTAGACTTTTGATTTGCTCTGGATTTGTTACACAGCTTGTAGCCTTGTTGTATTATTAATCCATAAGAAATCGAACGAAGTAAAGTTTGAGCTACAAGCAAAGGAAATTGGCGAAAATGAAACGGATGGAAAAAAAACCTGCTGCCGGTTTCTCGTGGCATATGCACAAAAAGTATGCATACTCTAGAATCTGTATCATAAGGAATCATCTATCATATAGAATCTATATCATAGTTCACGCTAAACATCGCCATTGCTCAGTACTACGTGTGCAGAGTGCCAGTGCAGATACACACGTTCGTAGCAGGTCTGGTCAATGCTCGATAAAGCGAGCGACTGAAATAAGGACCTATGGCTCTAAAGTATGTGTCTGTGAGTCGCAATGAATGTTCAGAGCGCGCTGGCGGCAAACTTCATCCGTTTCTGTTTCTGTCGCTGGTTGCAGAACCACACCCGCACGACGTTCTTCTTCAGATCAAGTTTCTCGGCGATCTGCGCGATCTTCTCGCCCGAAGGTCGCGGCTGGATGGCAAAGTACGCCTCGAGCGATCGTTTCTCCGGCGTCGCAATCGATGTTCTCTTGCGCTTTCTGTCGACGCCGTTGGCGGTGCCAGCGAACAGGTCAGTACGCATGCGCGAGTCGCGGGCCTGGGCCTCGGCCTCCTCTAGCCACGCCTGTAGCACCGGCTTGAGCGCCACCATGTTGTTGTGACTGAGAGTGAGCGACTCAAACCGACAGATCGTGCTCTGACTGAGCGAACCGACGCCGGGAAGTTTGAGTTTACCGAGCGCCGAGCCGACGTCCGCCTGCGTGACGCCGATCTTGATCCGCCGCTGCTTGAAATGTTCCGCGAACGCCTCCAGCTCTCGCGTGTCACACTCGGCGGCACTGGCGGTCACCACCCCGGACCCTGGACCACCAGCGTGATGTAGATCAGCCGTTGAACCACCGTGAAGTCCGCCTGACGATCCACCAGCACCGCCGGCGGGACCGCCGAAGTGTACGCTCTGCGGCATGTGGTAGTAGCCGCGCTGTGTGGCGTAGACGGACGCCGGGTACATGGGCTGGAGCTGATGACTGGCCGCGGCTGCACCAGCAGGGTCCGGGTGACCTGGAACGACCTGGAGCTGGTCCAGCATGGACTCGCCGAACGTCGACCCTGCCGTCGGCGGACTGTGGAACGGACGGTGACAGCCAAAATCCGCCGCGGCCGCGGCCGCTGCTGCCGCCGCCGCGCTGGACGAGTAACCCACGGCGTAGCCCGGCAGACACGAGCTGACGTCATGCTTCACTACGTCATACCTCGTGACGTCATCGAGCCTCGTGACGTCATGCTTCATGATGCCACCGGAGCGCGACGATGACGACGGCGTCAGGGGCGGTGAACTCTTGCTGATGTCTGCTGACAGTCCAACGTCTGTGTTCATGTACAGACTGCCGGCGTCGTCCAGGCAGCCGCCACCCGCACCGCCGCCACCGAATATGTTGCTCTGCAGGCGCACGCAAACACTTCAGTTTATTGAACGATTTTAATCAATCATTACGAGTTTATTTCATACGCGCAGGAGCTCACAGCTACAATAAAAAACACAATAAAATAAAGAAAAAGAGAAGAACAAGCAGTAGCACACACAAAAGCACAAATCCAACACTTACATATAAAGCTTAAAAACCATCATACAAAATTTGTTACACGACCGAAGACACTAATGTGCAAAAAGCACACATCAACTACAGAAACAACGCGGTATCCGATTCAACATAGAAAACCACAGATCAAGTAATACGTCTTAAATAAAAGACACGGCAAAACATTTTTGTCAAAGCACCAAACATGCACAACAAGCATTTGACTGAACATAAAAATTAATTCATCCGCCATCATAGTTTTCGGAAAAACTTATGTTTTAGCCCAGATGTTTTTTTTAAATTTTTTTTTCCGACGCGAGATCTCCGAGATGCGTGGGCCGACCGGCGTGAAATTTTGCACAATGGTCAGTACTAGGTCCTATTTTATAACGCCGGTCCAAAATTTTAAGGGGCGCACCCCAAAAAAATTTCAGGGGCCAAAAACATGCAAAATTTGGCCCGATTTCGGACGACTTCGAAGTTCGGCGGCGAATATCTCCGAAATGGATGAAAATATTCAAAATCGGATAGTCATTCCGTCTACCGCGATTCCTCCCGCGTTAGGCAAAACAAGTACGGTGAAGCTAGGTCCAGTGACCTTGGAGATTTAGATGTTGAATCGTACCCACCCAAAGTGCATTTTTCGGAAGACCATATTTAGGCCCCTAAGGGGTGCTGCGCCCCCAAATTTTTACACGCGCTAGAGAATGACCAAGTCTTACTAGCGCACTCCCCACCTGGGACGGGGGCCACCCTTACAACTTTTTTCAATGGGGAGTCAAAAATTGCCTTAAAATGTAGCGTATTAGACGAATGATCTTTGGAGCCAAAGGGAGTAGCTTTATGAGACTTTGCCACGTGACGTGCTGCTAGATGGGGGTGATAACGCGGGTACAAC
>Ga0056128_1012541_pt1 | contig 10350 bp, 9 predicted proteins | sample WorMetLIZISLAND2_FD_71113 | JGI IMG/M metagenome (GOLD analysis project Ga0056128, IMG submission 71113) | Marine gutless worms symbiont microbial communities from Max Planck institute for Marine Microbiology, Germany - Olavius geniculatus... ... | reverse complement strand
TTGTGTGCCCTTGATAATATGACAAAGATATACAGTTCACTTCGTAAGTAACTACAAAGTAGGCCTATGTAAATTCATGTTTTTTGCATTTTTTACATTTATTGTTTTTTTCTAAATTGCGCTATCATTCAATAAAGATGTATAATACATGTATAATAATAATATATTGAATGATAGCGCAATTTAGAAAAAAAAACAATAAATGTAAAAAATGCAAAAAACATGAATTTACATAGGCCTACTTTGTAGTTACTTACGAAGTGAACTGTATATCTTTGTCATATTATCAAGGGCACACAATGCGAAGCTCGTTCGTAAAAAGTGATTCAGATGAAAAACGGCTCTAAACATTGAAATTTTTGAAGAATTAAAAAATTGTGTATATATAACTTTTGGCCTTTGCCAAAATTGCAAATTGTTTTAAATATATTTACAGCCATTTCTATAGGTGTCATGACGAACAAAATCTCTAAAAATAACTTAATAGCAGCAGACAGTACATTTACACTAAATAACTTACGTTGATAATCTTGGCCAATAACTGTACAAATAGGTGTTAATTAAACGACAAACAAAACGTTCTCGTTTTTTTACAGCCGCAAAAGGAACACATAAATACAAACAGATGTATCGTTATTTACCGGCAGGATGGTAATAAACGTTACAAAACTTGACCAACCTTTACTGAAGACTTTATACAAATCGCGCGGTAAACGTTTAAATTTCGACAGATAATACTTTGAACAAATACATTTTATAAAAGAATAAAATTAAACTTAATCTATAGCCTTTGGAAAAAATTTCAAATCTAGTGATTGGAAATAGATCCGGCAAATAACTATAAATGTATCATAAAAGTATCGTTTCGCCGCTGGTGCATAGGCCTAATGCAAAGCATAATGCGTTAATTCTGCGGGACTGTGCGATGCGCTGCAGTGTGAAATGGCGTATACAGAGAAAGGTCGTCACGAATGCAGGCGTAGGCTATAGTCGTCATGCGCTGTGGATCTGCTTCTAATAATCGCGTCGCGACCTCCTGACGTCTCTGTGATTGTGTCGCTGTGATGTTTAAAACCGCGCGTAGAGCATCTGTACGAATGCTCGGCCGCGTTATATCACGCACGCATTCATGCTGTTAATTTCTCGCTCATGATCCATCGTGATCCATCGTACGTTTAACAATCAATCGTCAATACCGCAAGAATTTTAAATCGTTTGCGAGGCTACCATCGTGAGCCTGATTGCATGCTCTCTGATGTGTTCGTGTGCTTTGTGCATGCTGCCGCTAAAATCAAGCGAATGTATCCTGCAGCAACGCTTTTGCTCTTAATTGAACAGCAGTCAGCAGAATTATTAGCAACTCAGGCTTACTGTTACGTATATGCCTAGGTTATTTTACAAACTCCAATTTTCATTCTCTTTTTGGTTTTGCATCATCATTTTACTGACCGCCACCGCCCTGATTATTCGTCCGGCAGTCGTAAAATAACCTGTAGGTTTTTACCGGCAATGAACGGAAACGAAAAACTCAATCGCACTTTGTAGGCGGCAGCAACAATGTCGCTCGGCGTATTTGCGTTACGCGTAGTGACGAGAATTAGCGTTAATATTATGGTGTACGGTTAATGGTTAGAATTAGGGTTAGGGCCTATAATGTTGAGGTTATGGTTAACGTATTTCAGAAAATAATATGACGATAGTGCACAGCAAAACGAAGTATAACATTGGTTATGTATTCGACGCTGCTGCAGGGCAATACGAAACTTGCCGACTGGCGATCCGTGATTCCCTATACTTGCTAAGGTTGAGGTCGTCAGTTGCCCGGCTGCCGTCGTGTTTTTGCACCGCGGAGACACGGCCTTAGTCGATACCTATACGAGCACCATTGGACCGCCAGTGTGACCCCTCCTTAATAAGTAAACAAAGCGTTTGATTTGTGAATCTCTGTCTGAACAGTATCAGTGAGGCGTAACGTCACAACTTCACAAGCCAACAATTAAGCCCAAAGTCCATCTTACTTTAATTTCTTGTGGGTTTGTTTTATGCAGCTATTCTATACAATACAACCAGCTAAGCGCATGTATAGCCAATATCGACAACAAATATACGGTTTATAAAACAACGAGTTATGGACTAATAGTGGAAGTGGATTTTTTTGTGCAGCAAATTCACAGCAAATCAAAGCAAGTGGAGACACAAGCGGCACGGCGTTGGGTCAATGCTTTTATTCACTGGCTTGTGACGCTGGCCGCTCGTTGTCGTCGAGTCGACGTCGCTTAGCAGATTAACAGAACAGCATCCGGCTTGCGGACGAGTAGCCCGGCCCGACTCACCGGTCACAAATTAGCGTCGGTTGGGTGACGCCGGGCCAGCTAAGCGACGTCGGGCCATGTAGTCGGGTGACTGGTCGCACGGTGTGGTCGCTAATTTAATCATTGTTCGGCTGCTCCGACGACTGAATGCGACGTTCGATCACAAGATCACAACCGAGTGACGACGACTGACGACCGACCGTAAGCAGCTAACTGCGATTGACGCTGCTCTTCTGATGAATATCAACACACGACATTGTTACCGCGGTTGCAGCACTTGCGGACACTTTGGCACCGCACCAAGACAGTTCGGCATCATTATATTAGTGCCGAAATTCCGGCACTTTACTGCGCTGTGTACGGCAAACGTAGCCGTTTCCACATTCCCTATCAGTGACTTTAACACTAGCCATAACCATATCCCTAACTCTATATACGTCGACGTACACAGGCAAACGACAGGAAGAAGTTACGGCTGCCGATGGCAATGCTTTATTTGAACCGTTTGCTCGTATAATTCAACTTTAACAGAACGAACGTATAAAGGAATGAAAATCAACTTAACAAAAAAGGCAAAAATATTGTCGCAGCACATAGCTTCGAATATTTCCAGTATTACTAAAATGCGGCTGCGATGCACTGAATTCGGTGGACTTTACTAGATGCAGACGCTGACGATAACGTCGGAGGTGACGTCACTGTGACGTTAGTGAGCGCGCTAAATGATGACTATCGACCGGTCGCTGATCATCATTTGCTATTCTGATCAGAGTCGCCGTACGGCACTCCAGTGGCTGGTTACAGCGACTGCAGTGACTGACAAGTCAACAGATGAAGTTTCAGCGACGGGCGTCGCGTCGTGCGACGGGCGTCGCGTCGCCAACATCTTTGTATGCGACTTGTGAACTTCTCGGGGCGCGGCCGAGCCCCGGCGACAGATGGCTGCTGACCGACGACGACGTCAATTGCTAAACGACCGTCCGCCACCGCTCAACTGAGCTGCAGGCTGTCTCAATCTTTTTTTTCTCTGTCTCTCGTATCGTTTGCAGTAGACTTCTTTCGTTTGTCGCGTCGCTCGCCCGCCTGTCAGTTAGCAAATCTTAGCTAAACTAATTCGGGAAAACGTTTTCGATCCGATGTCTTTCTAGTCAAAATGTGTCAGATCGTCGATATTCGAATCGTTCAAACGTAAAATGCAAAATTTAGTAATCGATTCGATAATTAAATAGACCACTCAGAGTTAATCGCCACGATAACAAAAGCAACAAAAGTAAAAAATGCGTCAAAATGTGCTTAATTCGCCCGGACCGCTGACATAACATACAGTGCTTCTCCGGATCCCTACATGCGAAAGAGAAAAAAAGAAGGCTGGAAAAAAGCCGATAGATAATTAAACAAACACGGAAAACGGGAAAATGGGAAACCCATTAACTGTCAGAACGTGATTGTGCCCGTGGCAGATGAAATTTACAGAAACAGAGTGAATGCAATCGACAGTTGACATGGAGACTGCAGCACTGCAACCCATGCATGCAGCAGTTTCGTGACTTACGAGCTACGAGCGTTGATTACTGCATGGACTGCGCCGAACGAGATGAGATGAGATGCAGATGCAATAGCTACTGCTGCTGCTGATGCGGCGTGAATTAATCCGGAAACCTTTTCCAATCAGCGACAATCGTTTCTCACTGCAGACTGTGTGTGAAGTGCCGTGCGTGGCCCGGCGGCGCGGTTTAAACCGGGATTCAATTATGAGATTTCGCGGTCAGTCGCCGCCACAGTGCATGCAGAGACTTTGACCGCTGGCAGAAAACTGTACGGTCCACAACAACGTCTGTTTGTCTGTCTTTCTGTTGCATTTTTACCTATAAATATCTATGGTATTTGTGCAAATTTTGACTTGGCCGAATAACTTCAGGATAACTGTATTTCTACGCGATGTGGTTAAAATGATTTTAATCTTTACTGAAGTATATTGTTTTAAAAAACATACGATTTTAATCTGCTTAGTTTGGGTTGTTTTCTATATAAAAAAGTATTTTTGCAAACATGCATGTTGTTGAAAAATATTAATAATTAATAAATAATTATCCCATGCCAAAGTAAGAAGAAAGTTACTGATATTTTTCTTGCATGTCACGGGCTTAAGAAAATTTTTCCATAGAATGGTAGCCGTAAAAACAGAACTAAAATGCAGGGGCATCATAACAACTATTTTTAATTACTGCACATCATTGCATGATGATTGGCGAAACTAACTAGCCTATGAACACATATGCTTTTGAAGTTTAAATTTCAAAACGAACCAGCTCGTCGCCGCGGCAAGGCAATCGGTAGATAATTTATATGTCGCGATGGATCGGTAATTTTGTCACCATACAGCTTTCATGTCGACCGACACCGCGGCCCCTTCGCTTTGAAACACATCGCATCACATTAGTTCGTTATAGTGCTGTGCGCGCGGGTAACGAGTTTCAAACTGCACGAGTCGATTCTGTGACGCCGCAGCAGCGCTTCGATTCGGTCACACCCCTTCTCTGGCCATTCGTCCGTCCGTCCGTTCGTGTTTGATTCTCTGCAGTCGCTGACGCAGTCTGCAGAGCGAGGTCGCCGATCCACCTGTTCCAGGCAGGCCGCCCTGGTGTCGCGGCTCTGCATCGCGAGTTCCGGGCTCCGTACAGTCGCATCTGTCGTGTCACGCCGGGGCAAGCCAAGGCGCACCCGCTCCGCTAGCTCCGGCCACCGGCGCCGCTTGGCCGCGGCTGCTGGGTAAACCGGAAAAGTGGGCGCGTCTCATAACTCGTTCTGTCGGAGTCGCGGTGAGCGAGCAAAGCTGCGCAGCTGTCTGACTTTAATCAAACTATAACCACCACCACCGCACGACCGCGACGTCATCGTCGACTCGCCAATGAGTTTCTAACAGCTGCTGATGTAGCGTGCTTGGTAGTCTGTCAGTCTGTCGACACCATGGCCCTCTGTTCGCCTGTCCGTCTGTCCGTTTCTGCGGCACGATGAGAGATAAATTTAATTTCTGCTGCTGTTGCTGCTGTTGCTGGTATCAGAATCGTTGTCAGCCTGTAGCAGTTGTCGTATAACGTCGACAATTTTAACGTCGTCGATCCGTCGACATGACATTAACGAGCATGGCAAGCGGCATGTCATGCACTAATGTATAGCTCATCAGCAAACACGCATTCAGATTTCAGACATCTGACTCAACGAATTAAAGGCCGATTAAATTGGGACCTTATTTTTGCGTGGCTATGCAAGAACCTCGTTATGCTGTATATACTGTATATCGTTATACTGTATATCGCTTGGCTTCGTGCAGCCTCTGAAGTCGCTTCTCGTCTTCGTTTGCGTTCCGCCAACCGACACCAGCTTATCAGACCTCGCTGTCAACGACTTGTTTTTAATTGCCTGCAGTTTAAACATTCTGAAACTAAAGTCAGAGATCTAATAATTTGGGTAGCTCCCAACAGCTTTAAAGACAATTCTCAGCGTATCGGTCGTGCCGTATAATATAAGGATTATAATATAAGGTTACGATTATACGGAAAGTGCTATCTAAATTTACGTCAGTATACTTTCTTTCTTTCTTACGAACCGCTGTTGACGATGATGTAATGCAGTGGACATCAGCATGTACATATGAAACAAAGATTTGAGGCAAACAAAATTGGTTTCGAAATGGCTTCCGACAGCCGTAAACTGGACGGTGAATGAGGATTTCGACAATAATATAGCTGAATTATAGAGTGAAGTTAACAGTGGCGCTAGTTTTCTCGTTAGGTGACAACATATATACGAAGATTGTTGCCCCGCACCATCGCACAATTAGCCTATATATCAACATGCAGTGAGTGACTTGAGTTGTCACACGCTAGCTGATGTTGTGCTGAGAGCAGTTATCTAACTGCGTGTGTCATCAGCAGAGATGTACAGAATCACTATCGCTGCGCACAAGACACTTTGCATTTCAATACGCATTTCAATACGTGCCTGATTCGTCGTGCGTTTATGGCGCCGAATTTAATCCCGTTTTAGTTCCTCAGCTAATGCTGACCATGAGGAACTCCGATCGCCATCGTTCACAATTACTCCGCTATAACCTCTAGGCCTATATATAACTTTAGTGTCCCCAAATTAGGTTAGATTTAAGATACTATTGCTAACTTATTGTTTTATTGCTGGGACTTTATCTTGCGATTTTTCCGCGACAAGACGTTAGATAAAAACTTCGAACAGTTCACGGAAATGTTCTAGTATTCTATATGCCCCTATAGTTGTATTTTTTGAAATTGGCACTCGAGTGTTAGCTTTATTTTATTACGCACGCGTGCAAACAGACAGATATAATGACACATCACGAGACAATTGCTGTTGTTGTTGTGCCTCCGATCGTACATGCTTGTTTCATTTTAACGACACTTCTGTACCAGACACAGAATAGAATACAGTAGGAGTCAGTGGCGTATTTAGGGGGCCACGGTGCGATGGCCCCCCTTTGGCCCGACCATGAAAATTTTTTACAGGCGACTTTATGTAAAAAGGTGCGTTTTTTGCCATTTTCTAGCAACAATTGCAATTGTTTGATTGTCTTTTGCGTTTCCAAATTTCAGAAAAATGAGCGAATTTGCGGTTTTCATTGAACATTCAGAAGCAAAAAGTGTTTCAGCTTCAGGGGGGGCGAAGCCCCCTGGCCCCCCGACCAGGGGCTCTGCCCCTGGACCCCGCTGGGGCTCCACCCCAGACCCCCGTTATAGGCTCGCGCTCCGCGCGCTCGCCATGCCCCCCCATCCTTTGCCAAATCCTAAATACGCCACTGGTAGGAGTCCAAGTGACGTCGAAGAAAACTATAGGTCCTACTAGTGGCGCCGCTACAAAATGTTTGTCTCTACAGAGAGAATAACTTCTTTAAAATTGCAAGACAGTGAAACAATTACGCTGGTAGATATGCAGCTGTACGAAATCCGATGCTATTTATCACTGCGATCGAATGCATCAGTGAGAGAAATCGGCTGCGTGGCAATTGATTGTATGGCGAGAGAAAGAGGTGCTCAGTGCTCAGGATGTACCCGTCAAGACGTTTCAAGGGTCATTAGTCGTCGGTAATCGCGTTATAGTACGACGGCCGACGCCGGCGCTCTGTATATAGCAGCAAGTGTCGACAATAGCCGTGGCGCGGGGTCGTGCGTCGCCGCGTGTCAGTTAGTTCGCGCCTATCACTCACTAGGTGGCGCTACATGGCACACGACCGTCACTGCACGGTAGCTTCGCCTAATCTTCAGCGTTGCTTTCCTGGTGACGAGTCTTTCACTTCCAGCAGACTCTGGGAAATGCAATTGAATAATCGTTTCACATTATGGTCCAAATTTTGTACTTGCTGTATCAAATACAGCAATGTACGGTTACCCATTAAGAATCATATTGTTAGTACCGTTTAAGTCTGTTTTGTTGTAAGAATAGGCCTATTTGCGGTGATTGACATCCCAAACTAATTGTGTCGAACTATGGTAATAAATTATCGTCTCCTTTTAAAGCATTAATCCTCAATTTTCATGCTGTCTAGTATCACTTCTCGCACAAAGGACTTGTTCAAGACGATTTTGCTGTAGAGAACGCTATAGACTGTAAACTTACGTAGGCCTATACTATGTAAGTAGCACGTACCTCTGCTACAGTTTAGCTCTCTGTAGATTACCAGCATGTGCCACAGTAACTCGATGCTGGTGACCTCAAGCGAAGCAATGGGACTCGCTCGCTGCGAGCAATCTGTTTTGATGGTTTTATTGTTACATTCGCTCCAATTGACCACACGCGCACCAGTGGCGTTACTTCAAATTTCGGGCCCCCTGCAAGAAAGTCACTTAGGGCCCCCTGCCCTCACCTCCTGGGCTTTTTTTCTTTTCCTTCTGTCCATTTCTTTCCCCGTACGCTCTCTTCCCCCCTGTGAGCTCCTCAAGCATGGGCGAAAAAGTATTTCAGAGCGTTTTGGCGCCCCCAAAACCGCATTTGATGACACCAAATATTGTGCTTTTGCTGTGAGAAAAAATAAGCACTATGATTTTGGGCCCCCTAGACCTGCGGGCTTCCCGCATTGCGAGCTCTACGGGGTTAGTAGTTACGCCACTGACGTGCACGCGTACACGCAGACGAACAGACAGACAGACAAACAGACGCACGACTGGCTATTGTTATGGCCCTTCGTACGTGTGCTTGTTTCACTCGACTGGATGATGTTGCCGGATGCAGAGCATTACAGTAGTCCAGATGGTGATATCGGAAAAAACGATACTCTAGCGCCGACACACGACGTCTGCAGCTACCGATGTTCTTATTAATGTTCTTGTTTACTAATTTAAACAGAAATAGGCCATATTGTCGTTGGTAAACTTGGCTTATAATCCACGTAGACACTGCCGACATATTGTTTTGCCTTCCCCATAGCCGTACAGTCATCCACTGCACTGCAACGCAACTCTAACCCAACCATGATACTGTTTGAACTGGCACACAGGTTACTCTTGCTCTGCAGAAAATAAGTTAACATTAATTTTGTTTTTCCTGCTTTTTTCTGTTTTTCAGTTCAGAATCCGTATACTGGTTGACAAACAAACAAACGGACGGAAAAGACCCGCAATATGCGGTTTGTCTGTATGGACTGCCGGACAATAATGAAATTATGAAATAATACTGTTCTGTAGTGTCTGTATGATTCGCCTGTCTATGTACATTACAGGAGCACCTGGGTTTCGCCGGGGCGGCACCGATGCCGATGCTAGCGTCACCGTACGGCGCCGCCGCCAAACTCAACTGTCTCTCCCCTCCGCTTCCAACCATCGGCTCCACAGCCAGTCGCAAGAGCTTTCACCCATGGAAGAAGATGACCGTCGACGGACATTACCCGTTCACTGCGCATGCGCCACCCCACTACCCCGCAGTCATGACGTCAGCGCTCAGCGCAAGTCGCGACATGATGTCATCAGAGCGTAGTGATGGGTCGGCCGGCGGTTTTGCGGTGGCGGCGGTACACGGTTATTCGTCGTACCGCGGTGCGGGTACCGGTATGTCCGGCACGGGCTCGTGCGCAATGGCTCCGGCCTGTGTCCTGCCGCCCGGCGCCGGGGCCACTGCCGTTGTACACACAGGTATACAAAACACTCCGTCTATCTTCCACATCGCTGGAATAGCATAAACGATCAATGCAGCGGCGTCGTTGGCTTATAAAAGTAGGCGGAGAGGAAGTTGCAATTTTCCAACAGCAAAGAGTGTGGAATCTCAAAACTTAAATTTTGCCGGCAGATTACCTCCAAAATGTCGGATTTCCAGCTCCAAAATTTTCAAAAATTTTTGGCGAAAATTTTTCCAAAAAATATTTTTTCTACAGGCTAAAATTTTTGGGTTGGGACAGGCAATTGCCAGTGCCTTCTTCCCTGCCTCCATGCACGACGTCACTGGATCGACATAAGTAAGCTCTATATGTCCGATAGTTACTGTAATAAACTACACGAGCATAATGCAGTCATTGCACTTTAGTTTTTGCTTTGTGCCTGGTTAAATTGACTCATTCAGAGTGGCGTTTGTGATTTTTATGTTTTAACGGTTTTTAGTCCGCCCGAAAACGATAGTTTTCGGAAGGACTTATGTTTTAGCCCAGATGTTTTATTTTTTTTCTCCCGACGCGAGATCTCCGAGATGCGTGGGCCGACCGGCGTGAACTTTTGCACGGTGGTCAGTATTAGGCCGAATTTTAGAATGCAGGTCCAAATTTTTTGGGGGCACACCCCCAAAAAATTTCAGGGGCCAAAAACATGCAAAATTTAGCACGATTTCGGACGACTTCGAAGTTCGGCGGCGAATGTCTCTGAAACGGATGAAGATTTTCAAAATCGGATTTTTATTCCGTTTACCGCGGTTCCTCCTGCGTTAGACGAAACAAGTCCGGTGAAGTTTGGTCCAGTGACCTTGGAGATCTCGATGTTGAATCGTACCCACCCAAAGTGCATTTTTCGGAAGACCATATTTCGGCCCCTAG
>Ga0056128_1012540_pt1 | contig 10350 bp, 7 predicted proteins | sample WorMetLIZISLAND2_FD_71113 | JGI IMG/M metagenome (GOLD analysis project Ga0056128, IMG submission 71113) | Marine gutless worms symbiont microbial communities from Max Planck institute for Marine Microbiology, Germany - Olavius geniculatus... ... | reverse complement strand
TCCTGACACAACTTGCCATTAAATGGCCGTTCAGTTTTTCACCTTACCCAATGTCTGATTCTGCACTACCTCGGGAAAGAAAACCAAGCGAAATATGCACTGAAGTATGCAAAAACGTGAAAAAACATCCCCAACATTATTGACCGTAAATTAATGAAGCATGATTATCAGATTTCAATAATTTTTGGCATACATATTTCTGATACAACTGGCCATTAAATGACTGTTTTAGTTCTTACCTCACCCAATGTCTGCCTCTGCACTACCTGGGGAAATTAGACCAAGTAAAATACGCGTTGAAATGATAAAAACGTTGATAAATTCTATCTATCCTGATCTCTGTGGCCCCCAAGAGTCAGTCGATTACAAGGTTTGACTGTCATGCAGCAGTGTGTCTACCAGATGACGTTAAGGAATGTTTATGAATTCAAGAAGTGACTGGTGAAGTCTGGATTAGTCTGAAGCATAACATTATTGATACTGATGTCAATGAATGGAGAAATCGTCTCCAAGTTTGTGATTGCACAATTGGCCAACATTTCGATCATTTTTACTGCAGGCAGCTGAAAAACGAAACAATTGGATAAAGTGTCAGCCAAAGTGTCAAAAATGTAAACAAAATGTGTTTTTGTGCATTATTTACATTAAGTAATAATACCACTAAGTAATAATGCCACTTTAGGTAATAATGCAATATTTCGTTAGTTCTGATTTCCTCAGGTAGTGCAAAAGCATACGATGGGTGAGGTGGGAAACTACACAATAACTTGATGGCCAGTTGTCTCAGGAATATTCGTGCAAAAAATTATTAAAATCCGATAATACTTCTTCAAGTTACAATCGAAAATGTTCGGGATGTTTTTTTGAGACACAGTGTATAATGTTCGCTCTTACGAGCCAATATTCTTGGTGCATACGATTTCATTAGATAGCAAAGCTGTCAAGTTCAGCAGTCAAACCGGTCAATGTTATAAACAGGATCACATGACACAGCGGTTGCAAGGCAATTCACAGGACAGCTGTCGTAGATACTTCAGACGAAGATCACCTTCAGCTAGGATGACACGTGACCCTCAGACGTAACCAACGGCGCTGAAATACAACAAACAAACTTATACACACTGCACCAAATTTATTTTCGGCCAGGGTTCCGCCCTGAACCCCACTATATAGATCTTACGACGGTCCCCAAGTTCCCAAATAGGCTGGGGAGGCAAATATGCCTTTCCGTTTATTCCCCACTCCATTTGATAACTCGACCTCTGTCCCTTGCACAATTTTTGGACACACATGACTAAAGATACCGTCATCTATCGGTGAGGGCAAGCAGCATTTGAGGTGGGAGAAATTCGAGTCAATGTTAAGCCATGAGGGGTGGGGGAGGTTAAACATTGGAGGAGTGGGGGGCAGGGCTTGCGTAGTATGTCCAAGGGAGGATAGACGCCCCTAGCTACTAGCCAGCACTGTCAAGTTTTACATAGTTTAACCACGCAGATACACTCAAGATTAAGTCACAGGTTTTCACGTTACCCATTCAGCAGTGTCAAAGCATTGATTGCCACTATGGCTGTTGAAAATAACTGAGTATCATCATGAATTTTACACAAAGTCTGCCCGTAGTAAAAATAAACAAACCCACATAGGCCATATGTAACATGAACATGTTCATTGCTGGCAAAACTGCGTTCAAACTGAACAAAATTTGGCACAACCGCCACAGACATATTCCCTAGACACTCTGACTTTGTAAGAATACAAAACAATGCCCAACGTAAGTCCACCTGGCACCCTAAGTCCGTTTGGCGGGAAAATTAGGGGGGAGAGGTAAATTTCCCCTGCACCAAAGTCACGTGGCCCAAACTCAAATGCATTGGCATACGCAGAACGAGCATTGTCGACTTAGAGTAGGTCAACATGAGCGCTTATAACTTTGTTCGTAGTGGACCAAGTTCACAAATTTTTTTGTTCAACGACGGAAAGATCGTTCTCGTTAACGCCGCACTGAGTGGCCTATTTTGTGCTGATGTGCCATTAATAAACTACTCACTCACTTATTTTGTACTGACCATAGATGTAAAAAAACGTTCCAGAAAAATTTTTTTAAAAAACATTAAAAACGTGGAAAAGATAAAAAGAAGTTTAAAAACGTTCAATAAAAAACATTAGTCATAATTTGCTTAACCTCTTGCCTAATGCCTAATGTTGTAGATGCTGTACACCTGAAACTATAGTCTAGATAAAAAAACTTTATTTAATTTCAATTTAACCGTGTGGTCATAAGACCATAGCACTAGAGTAACCAAATATACTACATAAACAACTTTTATTTGGTATATTTGGACTAACTAAGTACACTACTATCACTATGACCCATTTAATTCGTTTCTGTGGTTCCAAAAGTGCTTCTCAAAGTTCCTGATAGGCATTTCAATGCACATATTTTAAAAAATAAAAACGTGAGGATTGGGGAAAAATAAAAAAAAAACGTTAGAAAACGTAAAAACGTGGCAAAAATAAAAAAATGTAAAAAAAACATTAAATTCACATCTACGGTACTCACTGACTTACCTAAACAAGCAAGCCAACAATTGTAACAATACAGTTGTTGAAAAGACAAAAAAGGTGAAGGTGGTATATAGCTCTTAATAAGAAACCCTTCACAGAGCTACGGAGCGTCACCTGCCATATGGGATCACAGTATTACCTGCCACCTGACACAGGTGAACATGCCCCACCTTAACCCCAGCCAGATAGGCTGGTACCAGAGGAATGAAAGGCTGAGCTGACCTTGAGCTGACTGTCTGCGGACATGTAAACCAACCATCCTGACAGACAGTCCTGGCAGACAGTCACCCATCCAAGTAGTAACTACTTGATAGTGACCGAGCGACCGGGAATCGAACCCAAAACCATTCGATCATAAGTCAGACACCCTACTGTTACAGCACCCAAGCCACCAAAACAGTCAAACAACTGACACTGAGTGATGTCGTTGAGTGCCGGTGAATCGTTGGGCTGGTCAAGTTGACGGACAGGAACGCAGACAACGTGCACTGCTGCAGTCGAGTCACTTCTGACATGGTCTGGACTGCCATCAGGTGTCCCGGAGCTTTCCTGTGACGAACAGTCGGCCGTCCGCTCGTCCTGTCCATCACAACAACGAAATGCACTTTCACTGCGAGAAATGCGGCGACTGAAAATGCAAGTTCGAAAAATCCGCAGGAGTGGAAAACGTCAGTACGAAAAAAAGAAAAGCGATCATGATGCAGATTAGAAAAATATCACTGCCGATCTACGATATAGGTATGACAAACAAAAATAACACTGCACAAGTCGGCCACGAGTTAGAGTTTTCGTGCCATTTTTCGACGACTAGTTAGAGTTTCTCACCCAAGTTTCTATACTTTTTGGAATATCACTGATGAGTATGAAAAGGTGACGTTAATGACAGCACACACGAAATAGTCGTTGCCAGCAGCCGTACAACAGTTTCAGTCACTTTTGCGAGCATTTTAGCAATGACAGTTTTATTGTAGCGCCTAATTTTCACAAAAATTATTTATAGGCATGTATTGCATTTTCAGTGTCCGCTGAGAAATGGCAGACTACAGTCTCTGTCAATCCTTATCATCTCACCTTACCTCTTAGCTTATCTAATGCTACCCTTGACGTGAGCTGCTACTGATGGGTGACTGGTTTAAATTGGTTACAGTCTTACTCATGTTCTTGTTACATGTGGTTATTGGGCTTAAAAGCTTACCAGCTTTAAATGTCCCACTCGTTGTGACATCGAGACATATTGTTTAGCCACAATTCATGCGATTGCAGACAGACGACGACAGATGACACATCGTACCAAAGACTCGACCTAATGGTCAGCCAAAAACTATATCAGACTAAATTTTCAAATTTACACCCCCTACAAATTTCTGCCAACATTAACTGTAGGGCATTCAAGAAAAGTAAGAAAGTACAAAAAAGCATAGCTAACGTAAGAGGGAACACACAACAGTGGTGCATGTTTAAAAGCCCACCTCGAACAAAATCTAAGCTATTCACATACGCCAGATGGCGCCACCGTCTTGCGTGACTGCTGCCATTCAAGTAGCTGAATGTGAGTATTTTGAAGAAAGTACCCAGGTTTGATGCCCCGTACAGAAAATTCCTTGAATGCAAAGAGGCAAAAGTAAAACTACTGAAAACTACGCTTAATGCTGAAAGTTCCATACGCAGACTGTCCTGGTCTATCTCTAGTGATTTTGGCGCAATTCGCTCTTGAAATGTGTGTCGCAGCCAAAAATTGCCAAATAACCCCTATTTTGGAGTTCAAGGTCATCCAAGGTCATAGCTTCCGGTGCAATCAAAAGCCGGTGTAAGACTTCCTATTATGACTAATAGTAACCTAGGCCCTATCTTGCACCGTTTCTGAGATACAGCGACTTATTGGCTGAAAATCACAAATTTTTCCCACCCCCTCTCATTCAGCACCCTCGCTGGGGGTGACCCCTTTTGAATATATAGATAAGCTTTACAGATCCTAAAACTAGAGTCTTCCAGGCAGCCAAGAGTGAAGATTTGGTGATCCTATAGCTTGCACAGTTTTTGACTGATCCACACGTGTGACAGACAGATGGATAGAATTGCGACGGCTTAAGACACGCTACAGCAGTATTGCTGCTGTCTCGCATAAAAACGTAAATTTATAAAGCGCTTCAACCCAAAAAAGCCCCTACTGAGACCCTTCATTACAACCATCAAATTCATCATCGTCATCGTCATCAACAACACCGTTATCTTATCCTAAAAATGTCAGACATTAGATAACACTGCTGAAGTATAAAATTTTGTGATAATTTTGATAGTAATATCGGCGACCAGCGTTTTGTCAACAAGAAGATTTACATTTGAAATTGACAATCTATGAAAATGCCATAGAAAAAGAGCCGCCATGTTGACAGGCGGATGACATCACATACGCATAGAAACATAAGCATTATAGATTCACATTTTCCACCTATGTACTGCTGCAGTTAACATGCGACACAGTATTTTTTGTGATTAAAAATATTAAAATTAATTGGTAAACACTGACTGTGTTCAACCGGTGACGTCATTTCCGGCCACTTGCAAGATCAGATTTTTCAGCATAACGTAACATAATGCCATTTTTCGTTACACTTAGACATTAATTTCATACATTTATAAAGCTAAAATCAGCATTATACTGGGTGGCGCAAAAAAAACGTTCTGAACATTTGCATGCATTATTCACCGAGCAGTCGAAATGAATGAGTGCAAAAGCATATATGTAATAATCAAACATCTTGGAATATGTGTAGGAATTTTTGCCTAAAAAACAAAACAGCATTATACGCCATAAAGCAATTTTTGGAAGTGGTTCATCATTTGCGTTGCCGCTCGTACGCAGGCTATGGCAAAACGTCACAGTAGGCCGAATCATCAGTCAACTAATCAGCAGAAAATGTGCTGAATAGGTTCTCCATTCTCCTTTGCTACTGCTGCTAGACGCTTTTCCACTGCTATATGGCTTTTCTAATTCTGGTTGTCTGACGTCGACATCGTGCCATTTGTCTCTGATCCATTTGTCTGAAGATCTTTGAGGTTTGAAAAACTGTTTACGCATTCCTTCAAGTTCTTGCAAGCTATCCCAAACTAAGCAATAAGTGGCGATTCAGATCTGTTGAATGCGGTGTACATTTTTGTGAGCTGATGGAGTCGGGCGTTTTGTGTCGAAGGAAATGTGAGTTGCTTTGATGCGGTGTGATGGAGCGCTGTCTTCACATAATTGTATTTTTAACTTGTCTTACGCCATTAAGCGGCATTCAGTGGTGTCATTAGAGAGGTCATTGAAATTTATAAGTAAGTAAGAGTACGTATTGGTCTACAAATGTGCAAAAAAAAATTTATCTCCATATAGTATACATGCCCTTATAGTTACGCAAATTTTGGGACGTTTTTTTAGCGCCACCCGGTATATGCAAGGTGAAAATGTCTAATTGAAGTCTACATAAATTTTACAAGTGAGTATTACCGTGGCCATAGACCATGATGCAAGATCTGGCTGACAAAAGAGAAAGAAGTTTAATTTGCTTGACCCCTATTTTTTTGCATTAATGGTTTAGCACAGTAAACTTACATCAGTTATCAAAGAGTTGTGCTGTGGCCGGAGGCCTGTATCATCAGAGTTATTAGTTTCAACACCGCTTGTTGTAGTTGTCTGATCGACATCTTGATGATGGAACGCTTGCCCGGTCTGTGGAAGTCCTCGCGACCTGCAGTAGATTGCTGAATGACACTTTGAGTCAATGTGTAACTGAATCTCCTTCCAACGATCCGGCAAAATACCGAAATGATGTTCCACGTGGCCTGCATAAAAATATTCACAAAAACAAAAAAAAATGACAGCAAAAATTACTACCTGCCAGTTTCTTCAGCATACAATGACACAGAAAAACCTACGGTACTGTCAAATACACTCATACAAAGGTCGTCCATATGCTATGATCACACATGAAACATAGCAGAGTGCCTTAATGTTAGCATGTCAGATGAACAGTACTGCTAACAGTGCTGTATGAGGAGATGTTTGTTTAAACGAAAAACCTATGCAGTGACATTTTGCTGGTTGTGCTTTCCCCATGTAGTGCAGAAACAAATGCTGAGTGAGGTGGGAAACTGAATGGTAATTTGATGGCAAGCTGTGTCAGGAATATTTGTACCAAAAATTATAAAAATCTGATAATTGGTTTTCAAGTTACAGTCGAAAATGTCAGGGATACTTTTTTTGAGACACAGTGTAGTCAGAAAAGTGTTTGCTGTTATCTAATATGGTATAATACACCATCGAATGCAACACTATTGGTGCAAAAACACAAAACCTGCGTTTCAAGTTTGGCAAAATGTCCAGGTTTCCCCGGGCCCTGGACTTCAGTCCCTGGTGCCGACCTAGCAGTGTCCAGACAGTGCAAACTGTGAAACTGACGACTCACTCACACTGTATTCCGTAGATGAGCAGAGGATCAAGTTGCCGTTTGCCAAGCCGTCCACTGCCAGTGCAGCTGGACATGGCCTGCATGTCCCGATCAAACAAGTAATCAACCAGCAGCAAAGCCATCTTCACAGCGGATGTGCAGGTCAAGTTTATCTTCTCCAGTTGTCTGCACACACAGTCCAGCCACACACTGCAGCTTCAACTAACCACAGCCCTTACATGGCCATCGTAACAGTCTTAAGCCGTGTTCACATAGACACGAGTAAGAGTACGAGTCCAGGTTTCGGTTTACATGTGAATAAATGCTTTGTGAATAAAACAACAATTTTTCACTGCGTCGTTAATAATTTTCCTAACTGCACACCTCTAGCAGTGAACAATTCAACAACGATGTCATAAAAGCATCATTAGAACAACATTATTTCACTACATCGTTACTATTTTTACTAACCGCGCACCTCTAACGATAAATAATTTTACGATAACGTCAGTTCTGACATCAAATATGCGCCACAGCTTTTATAAATTGCATGAGTGCTATTTACAAATAGTTTACTTGGCACAAGTTGGATAAAAACATGACATGCACAGAAACTACTCGTACCAGTGAAATTTACAGGTAACCCGTACTCGTATACATGTAAACGGCCACCATTGAAATACACGCAAACTCACGTTTCCCGGAACTCATACACGGGAACCCGTACAGTGCTGGACTCATACTCGTGTTTATTTGAATGCAGCCTTACTCATGTAGTTGTTACTTGTGGTTGTTTGACTTAGAAGCTTGCCAGCTTTAAATGCCCCACTCATTGTGACATTGAGACATATTGTTTAGCCACAATACATGCGATTGCAGACAGACGACGACAGACGACACATCGTACCAAAGACTCGACCCAACGGTCAGCCAATAAACTGTATCGCCTCCAATGATATTCGATCAAATTTTCAAATTTACACCCCTACACATTTCTACCACCATTAGCAATAGAACATTCAAATTTTAGGATGTAAAGTGCAGCAAAATTTTTCGAGAAACTGGCCAATAGACGGGCATGATCATCACAACTGTCTACATTTACACCATAAAGCAAACTTAGTTAAACTGTTCGATTATTTCGGTTTTACAAATCGCACAGTTTACTACAGCAGACAGCAAGTACTCGGCAGTGCTTGTTTCAACATTATCGTATAAAACAGAAATTTTTTGGGAAAATTCACAAAGATTAGTCACACCTAAGTACCTAAACGCACAACAAAGTTTCAGCAGATATAAGTCAAGCAAGTAGTTACCAAGTCTAAAACATCAAATTATGCACACTCTTAAGCAAACTACCGATGACAAATGACTATATAAATATTCACAACGCTAATTAACTCAAGCATTCATAAGTTTAATGTACCCAGACAACTCTCAAAACAGTATGCAACAGCAGACTCCAAGCAAATGCATTGCAATTCTAATCAGCATAAACGACCAAATAAAACACTGTTGATTTGATGATACGCATCAAATTATCGACTTATTATCGTATTATCGACTGAGGTAATATTTTTTACAACATATTTCTGCATATTTTCATACTGGTGGAATGTGCTGCCTTCATATTTTGAACACATTCAAAACTAAATCTACAAAATGTCAATTCTGCCTACCTTGGTGGTATGCAAACACGAACTCGCTTGAATGGATTATTTTCATCACCGAGCCATGACCCATTTGGATAATCCTCTGCATACAGTTTCAAATGACAAATAATTATTAATATTACTTAATTAATATTACATAAAATATTAGCATCAATATTATACAAAAATATAGAACAATGCCAGAAACAATAACATCAGAAATTGCCAAATTGCAATGCACCAGGAAACAACATAAAAAACAATTCTTAATGTCCTCAAAATAATACTGGAAAATTGCAGCATTCAGAATAATTGTCATCTTATAATTTAACCTACAGTAATCTGTTTAAAATTTTGCAAATTCTACTATGTGAAGTCTTTTCTTGAACATATTGTTTAGTGTTATTTTTAGCAAAAAAAGCAATACAATAAAAACCAAGATAATAAAGACCACAATAGAACAAAGTGAAAAGTTGAATAATAGGGTGTTTACACGATGAAGCAATCATTGAGCAAATGTATTGAAAATACAGGTGCGCAACATGTGCTCTAAGTTTGCTTGATCGTGTAAACACCCTATAACTGATTCTTAGCGCATTAGAGGTTAATTCAACATTATGCATTATATAAATTCACATTTCACTTAATTAGTTACCACCATCTAACTAATAAGCAAAAAAATATGTTATATACTTCTCGATAATATTTACTGAAGTAAGCTGACATATATGTCCACCTTACCTTCTTTGTTGAGATGAATAATATTCAAAACTGATTTGCCTAGCAACATACACACAATACACAGTGTCCCAAAAAATGTCCCACTTTGTCATTTTCCATATCTTTGCCAAATATTAACCAATTTTCATAATTCCTTCACTGGCACATACTGTGGACAATTAGCAATAAAGCAGTTGTTTAATATCCCACCAAAATTCAACCTTGTCGCTACACTACCAGTACACGTGAAACATAAATTTTCAAAAAATCACCAAAATCACTAAAATACACAAGCAAAAAATCATCTTCTTAAACAATTTTTACTAATTTTTATACAAAAATTAAATTATGTTTAATTTTACATACATTGCTGATGTTTGTAAACAAAAACAAACGATACTGTAGTAAATAATAATTTTTAATGCAGTGACAACATACCGGTAATGTAGTGTACCATTTAGCAATGGAGACAAGATTCTGATTAAAACTTGTAGCAGTTAAAAAATACAGCCTTCAGGGGACACTGACAAAATTTTTGAAGATGAACTGTAACAGTGAAAGATTGGGAATATTAATAACAGAGATTAAACTATATAAACCTAGATGTACAAACTCAGTTCATCAAAACTTTTTTGTTGAAAGAGTCATTGATGTCTGGAACTGTTTACCACCCACAGTCAGCTTTTCTTCTCTATCCTCATTCAAGAGATCACTGAAGAATACGGATTTTACACCCTATATGAAATGTTCTGTATAGGCCTGCTGCTATTTTTGTGTGTTTTTATTGATTTTATAATTTGATTTTATTTTAACTTGTTTCAGTTGCTGTGCTACTCTCATGTTTGTGTGTTTAGCTTAGAAAAGCTACTGTAAGTGCTCTATGAGCCTGGTATGTCTTGCCAACTGTATTTTTGTGTCAACCTTGTGCACTATGTTATGGTTTTGCTGGCAAATAAATGATGATGATGATGATGAAAACATGTAAC
>Ga0056128_1012532_pt1 | contig 10356 bp, 6 predicted proteins | sample WorMetLIZISLAND2_FD_71113 | JGI IMG/M metagenome (GOLD analysis project Ga0056128, IMG submission 71113) | Marine gutless worms symbiont microbial communities from Max Planck institute for Marine Microbiology, Germany - Olavius geniculatus... ... | reverse complement strand
GTTCTGAGGCCTGGCAATTTTGAGGGGTCCGACCAGGAATCGAACCCAGGACCTCTCGCTCTGGTGAAGTTGACCTGAGTCCAACACTCTAACCACTCGGCCACCGAGCTCCACGGACACCTTGGACTTCCGAAATTTACCGCTGCTGTTGCAAAGTCGTTCAAAAATGGCTGTGGACTAGCACTTGTAGAGGGAGATTTAACAGCATTAAAGAGATTTTGTCGGTACCATGTAATTAAAGCGAAAATTCCAACAGGGATTGTGAAGTTAACAAAAAATAAATTTCTGCTTCCAAACATCTCTAGTATTAAGATTAATTGCAAACAACAGAACCTTACCCAAAGTTTCGTTGCTAAGGAAATCCAGTGGGTACAAAATATCCACTGCGGTTGTGTAATGGAGGCGGCGCATTATGTCATCACGGCGACATCCCTTGAGTGTCCGCTGGATGATAATATATCTTTGTTGTTTTCACCTGAATATTTAACCAACTTACCGTTTTTAACAGAATTCCTGTCTGACGATACATTGGAATTAATAAAGACGTTACTTATTTAAACGAATCAATCCGAGCGAGCTTACCAGAACTTACTGTAGCAAGTAAGAAATACCAGGCACGTTTGGCCTTGGAGGAAGCAAGCACTTTTAACCTAGAAGAAGTAATTAACAATACAAAAAACGATCAACTTATCTTCGAAAATCTTGGGCATTTTGTAATGAGTGATTTACTCCATAATCATTTTCACACTAAAGATTTTGATTTTTTTAATGCATTTGACTGGATTGTAATACTCGCCGTAGTCTGTGGTATATTAACATTGATTTTAGTTGGCATTGTGCAATATAAGGTGAGGACACTTTTTACCCTACTGGCTGCGACTAGAAGTGCACAAGCCCAAGAATTTTCAAAACATTTAACGTTCAAAACAACTACCACAATGCCAGAAACGGTTACATAGGATTATGCAAATTTCCATGATATGATTCGTAAACTATTTCCTATAGAGCTGATTCTCCTTTTGTCTTTTATTGTGTCTGTTTTCACATTTTTCGGCTACTTACTTTACAGATATTGTAAATCCATAAGAGCTCGAACGACCTTATTGTTAAAGATAGGGTCAGATAAAGAGAAGTTTACTAAAACCATCGGTACACTACCATTGAGTGCAAGTTTTTATGAAATACAGGTAAACAGACAGGCCACAGAAATAAGATTGACTGAAGGTTTTTTCAATGTACAGTTACATTTGACAGGCTTGGACATAAAAGATAACATATTAAACAAACCTGCTGATATTCCGTCGGCAATTAAACTTTTTCCATGGCAGTTGGCTAAATTACGTCGCATTACAAGTCAGCCATTTTACGCTTTAGTGCATATATTGGCTGTTAATAACGAGCTGGTGGACATTGTTGTGCTCCGCAAACATCACCCTGCAAATGTCGGCATTGCAGGTGACACGATAGCCACAGTAGTCCAAGTCCCTCGATTATATCCGGAGAAGACTTTGAAAGAAATGGGCTGATTGAAAATGTATATAATTTATGTGTATTACTGTAAAGGACATGACGTAATGTACAGTGTATGTACAGTGTGTTTCTTTTACCTCTTAGAGATGGCGACGATCAGCAGAACAGGTGATTTAAACTCGGACACAGAGACCTACAAAATAAGACCAGCTGGTTTATCAGATGACGAAGAACAGATGGATGCTGAACTGGTAGCCGCCCTACAGATTATCTATTATTCAGACGATAAAGACCCAAGGATGGATCAATGGATGGAAATACCGGAAACCGAGCCAGGCACAAGTAACGAAAGTCATGGTTGGGTCTACAGAATACACTCTGAATCTGGTTTCGCATTTCAACTTTCTATCCTAACTAGTTTTTTGATTTATTTTAAAATTATGACGAGAACCAGAGCAGAGAATGCTACTTGCGTAATTTATGTAATTGCTTTTGGCGTCACGGAGAAACGGCACAAATGCAATTAGAATTTGAACTGTTCAGTATCGGTGCCACGCCACCGAGATTCTAGGATAGTTTGCGTGACGCGTTGCCGACGTTGAAGCATGACATTGTTTATATTTAGCTACGCTTATGATCGCCGTGGAATGTTTGATGTTTAATATTTGGTGTTGTACTATAAATAATAGAAAAACAAATACAAAATGATAAAATGTACAAAAAACTTATACATATTTGGTGTTTATGCATGTTAATGTTGCTTTATTAGTAAGCAAATGGACGACATTGTGCGTTGATAACGCATAACATAAGTAGACAGAGCTTCGTAATGTACATAATTTACATATTGTTAGAAGCCAGTTTAAGGGCGCTCTTTTGGCTACACGGCCGGTGCACGTCGTGGATCTAGTTGTACAGTATGATCGAGTGTTGCGGATGTTGTATTATTGCATGGCAGGTGAACGGCGTTAGCGCCAATAAGGCGAGTCGTCAACCGTATAGAAAACTGTTAATTAACATTAAATCATTGCATTAAAGAGTAAAATTCAGTACACCTTTTGGCAAAATTGTGCATAAAACCAATTTTAAAACCTTCTGAAAAAGTAGCTGAGATCCCACATTGACAATGACGAAGTGTGAACGCTAATCGTAAATGCACGGCCGCAATCTCGACCTGAGTATCATTAGCGAGAGATTGCGTTCGGTGTTTATGACGACGCGAGGGGATTATCGATGCTGGTCACGCGTGCTATAAGAATCGGCACGATGACCACACCAAACTGGGTAATAAAATCTGGTCTTTCCTACGGCCAGCTCTAATCCCGACGGCCACGTGCGTCACGATAAGATGCTGGACAGCCATAAACTCAAATTACGGGATAAAACAGCGTCGCTCGTTCACCCTCGTCTAATGCTTTTTACGGTTATGAGATCACACGGTTCGATGGAGAAACCGAATTGCGTCATAAAGCAGCATTAGCAAGAGTTCGTATCGCTGTTCCTCTATAGCATTTTTTTTCTCTGCTTGTGCGCTTTAAAAACGTAATGCACAGGCGATTCGACTTACTTTCTGTTTAGTTTTTTAATTTGGGTGGACACGTTGTTTTCGGTTCTTAGTCTTGTTGTGCTTTTCTTTTTATAATGGCATTTCAATGTTGTTCTGAATACCTGGAAATAGACCTACCAGCGCTTGGTGAGTTTAAATTCACAGCTCTGACATCATATTATTTACTGCATTCAAGTCCACTTGTAAATTACCCGCGATTGTCCGAATTGTCTTGGGATAGAAAAATCAAAAATTCTCTGTCAAAATATGGGCCAGTTCGTACAGTTCAGTTTAAGCAGGCATTACGAGACCTTGATATCAGTCCTCATAATTTTTTGCCTCTGATGAAGAATGTCATGAGAGAGAGGGGGCACCGAACGATCACAATTAGCGACGATATAATTGTCATCGACTGAGAGTTGGTTGTTAAAGTGCAGACAAGTTGGAACAACATTGAATTTTCAATATTACAAATTCATTATTCAAACTTATTAAAAAAAATTAATACTACGTATTTTAACTATTTTTATGCGACATTATGTTTTGCATAACATTAGAAGGTTTACTTATAAATTTCATTTTGGCTCTCTTTGTATGAGTCGGCATTTTCGGAACGCATTTCGCACTTTACTTTAGCCTTATTGTTAGACCTCTTAAAAATTTTGTGGCAAAACCGAAAGAGATCTATATACTTTTGGCTTCGAAAACGAGAAATAATACTTTCCAATAATATTAATATTAGACGATAGCGTCGGTCGTTTATTTCACTCAGAACGGCCGACCTACGGTCACGTGTGCTAAATGGATTTCGGGTTTACGACCCAATCTAGCGACTAATCTAGTCTAGTCACGCGTTGCGATAAACCTCGCGTTAAGCCACGTTAAATTGGCCGACTCAGTAATTGTGTAATAAATTTGATTACTGATCGGACGGACGGTCACCTTTGTCACTGTTTTTTGTATAAGACGATTTTTGTATATTGCGTGCGTCGCTTTACAACACAGGACACGCGCTGCTAGATCTTAGTTCGGCCGTAAAAATTACGCTAAATGCTTTTTATGAGACCATTAAGTCCTGACTATAGAATAGGACGACCGACGAACGATCTTCGGTCGGTCGTGGGGAATTATCGGCTGTTATATGGGCGCAAGTCGCTGCAGCGCATTATCCGATAACGCGTCATGGATCGCTAATCACGTAACTAACGATGTCGTAAAATTTTTGCAGCTTTGGTCGACGGACAAACGGACGATCACTATTTTTTTTGGCTTCTTATTAAGACGATTTTTTTACAGTAGACCTAGAATTCGCCACGTCTGCACACACTGCAGCTAGCTGCAACGGTTTACCAGTAGCCTATTCACTTTTCTGTTGGCGGTTTTCGATGTACAGACGTGTTATTACTTTCTGTTCTGGTGATTAGTGTTTTTTACTATATTTTTATTGGTATGGATAGTGATAGAATTTTACATCAATGGTTGTTGCCCTACTCCAGCTTTGTATACATTAACAAAGTGTTCGTGGTTTGGCTTTTCGGACTTGGGGAATTTATTGACGCTCGATTGTCAAACTAAACGTCGAACATGCTGCGGAATAACCGCGCCTACCGCACGTTTGACATTGGGCCTCCATTTACGGCACAGGAGTGTCAGGAGGCGTACATACTCGAAGGGCATTGTATGTTTGGGAACTGTGGCATGGATCGTGCAAACTAGTTTCGGTGTATATTGTCTGCGCTGGGACTGTTTGAGCATAACTTTTAAAATGTTTTGCTAATTAAATTGCAAGATAATAGGCTGACATACTGTTGGCGCGAGGTGGAGCTAAGAAATTTGCAGCCCGTGGTATACAATACCCCATAGAATGTCCAAATTTTGGGTATTGTGTTTATATTAGATGTTGTGCAAGACAGACTATTTGTATAAATGTTTAATCGGACTGTTCATTTAGGGTTAATGGCTGACACAGATAAACAGACAGTTAACATTATTTGTGTGTGTGTGTCGGACGATGCTGCCATCTACTGACTTGTTACCAAAATTATTTACTCATACGATAATTCAATAATGAGAGCAACTTTTAACATTTTACTGCATTGTTTATTAATTAGTTATTGCTTTTATCATTGTTCGTTATATCCTAAAATATTCAACTTTGACTGATTGTTTATATCGATAACGCCGTACACTGGTAACTGTAGGTATTGCGTATTATAGGCTTAGACGTATGTTATTGGTCACTACTGCGTATTCGCTGGCACACTACAAATCATATCACAATATTTAAATTGTTAATTTTTCACGATCTTGATAGTTGGTATGCGACGATTGCAGTATCGATTGCTGGTCACAATGATATATTTTTTATGTCACGTTACGTGCATATATTATGTTTATTCGTCGACAGTTTATATATTCTATGGTTGTTATGATATTTCGCTATTTTCACGTCGCTTTCGTTATTACATAAACATATCGTTTACTTACTGCTCCTACTGCATTTCTGGTCAGTTTTTTATTATTAATTTATCCCGATTTATGATATTATCGTCTACTGTTCAGAAACGATGCCTTGCTCTGAAGCATATTACGCGTGTTGGACAAACACACAGACCCCCCCCCCCCTTATAGAGTTATGGATTCGTTCGATGCTGTATTTGTATGGGCGTGGGGATATTACCGTATTATCGCATCGTGATTGTTTGGGTGCTAATTATTAACGAATGTGTTGTTGTCTCAGAATTGCAGTATCTCCATTACTTATCGCTTGATTACTTACTGCCTCGGGATTACCTATGATACCTTCTATTGTCAGACTGTCAAACACAGTGTTTCGAAGTAGCCAGTTCTTTAGACTGTGGGAGGATGACATTGTTTATACATGATTTTGTCATGTTCCGTTTAACTGAATTATGGCAGTACGAAGGTCAAGTATATATGTATATCCAAAGCGGGAATGTACATTAAGAATGGCAATGTCACATGAGACAGGGTGACATGCTTATTTCTGAAATTTATTGAAATTTATTTGCTGAGACCAATGACACTCCCGACTATGTTGTTATATATTGTTAATAGTGATTACTTGAGTACCAAAAATACGCCGAATTATAATATTAACTAAATTAATGTTATCGAATGTTATGTGTAGGACAGAACTTAAGTTACCATGGTATTGCAAAAGTCTTCGGGTATTTGGCGACAAAAAAAATTTATTTTTCGTGTGTTGTAATATGATTTTTTAGGGGTGCGTGAAACACGCTTTGAAAGCCCGGGAGGGTGCTGTATGTAGAGATTAGGAAGATCAGCCAGCTAGTACGCAGTGTTGTGAGCGACGTCGTCGTCGCTGCCGTGACGGTTGTCATTGGTCAGTCTTGGTGATTGGCAGCGACGTCGACTCAGCGCCCGCCCCTGTCGGGGTGCACAAAATGGCGTGCTTGCCAGTGTACGGTGTGTGCATGACGCTGACAGTCTTCGATACTATATAGCGTCGTTAAATAATCCGACTCCAGTCCAGTGTACGGTGTGTGCGATGTGTGCGGTGAAATAATGTACGAAAGTGATTGCAAAAAAACAGTAAAATTTCTATACTGTCTTGTATGTTTAAACTAGGGTCGATCCCAAACTAAATAAATTAGTAAACACTTAACTAACAATTAAAACAATTAACCAAACACACAACAGACTCGCCTGTAGATGAGTTGAAATACCCAAAAATGTAGTAAATTTCGACCTATATGGGAAGAAAAAACCCCTCGGCGTATTGAGCCCAAATTTTTTTGGTGGTAGGGGTCTATGACCTAATCACGCCGTTTAAATTTGGTGACGATCGGTTTAGAGGTTTTTGGTTGGCGGAGGGTCAAATTTTGCTTTTTCCCATAGACTTTGAAGATCGTCCTTACAACACTTACACTATCGTGTGAGGTGTGATAAACTGATGTTTTGTACATTTATATTTGTTGTTTTATGACAATAACAAAGTTTTATGTTTATGGTCAATTATAAACCATCTGCTTTCCACGGCGATGAAGACACTGAACCTTAAATATTATGGGGCCACGATTTTGATTTTTAGGAATCACGTGACGTCATCGGAACGTGACCATCGGACTCGGCGTGGGCACCTTCCTACTGGTAGTCAATGATGACCATGCGTCTGCCTTGCACGGATACTGAAATATGGGGCTTCGAAATTTTGGGGTTACGAGTTTGACCTTTTGGGGTCACGTGACTTCATCGGTTACGTGATCATTGGACTCGGCATATGTGGTTTCTTATTGGTGGTCCATTGGAACCATGCGTCTATCTTGCAGCGTTACGGAGGTATGAAGCCTCAAATTTGCATTTGCCCATGTTAAAGACCAAAAGTTCACTGCGCATGCTCCGTGTTACGCGACCTGTTAGGCAGGGGGTTTTAAATGACCACATATTTGGAATTCCCAAGTCCACATTGCTTATTCACTATACAACTTTTATAACGCTACGATGACGATTAAGGACCGTTTGTAGGTGAAAATTTTTACGCGCGAAAGCAGCAGCTTTCAGCGCGTCTTAGCCGTCGCAATTCTGTCCGTTTGTCCGTCTCTCCGTCCGTCCGTCTGTCTGTCCGTCCGTCACACGGGTGGATCAGTCAAAAACGGTGCAAGCTGGGATCACCCAATTTTTACCATCGGCTGCCTGGAAAACTCTAGTTTCAGGAACACTAAAGCTTTTTTTATAAATTCGACGGGGGTCACTCCGAACAAAAGCGCTAAATGAAAGGGGCTGGGTAAAATTTGCGATTTTTGGTCAATAAGTCGCTGTGTCTCAGTAACGGTGCGAGATAGGGCCTAGGTTATTATTAATCACTAATTAGAATTCGCACATTCGCTTTCGATTGGCGCCGAATTCAATGACCTTGAATGACCTTAAACGCCAAAATAAAAGGTTTTATTGTTTTTTTTGCGATTTCAGGCTGCGACACAAGTCTATATTATTTAGGAGATGGTGCCACGTTACGTTATGCTATGGCCGATGTATGCATATACATGGCAGTAAATAAAATGTTGAACTTGATCGATTTCAATCATCTGCAAATTGTTTTCTTATTTGTAGTCTACTCTAGAATTACGACTTTCTCTTCAATCGCCGGTATATATTATGACGACAAAATTATAAATGTAATGACACCCAAATTTTGGCCGTATGTGAAACAAGTAATGGCGCGTCAAAATGGTTTTAGAATCGCACAAACATTCTGCTTATTACAACAAGAACTGCCGACGACTTTCTTAAAAATGTCAACATCGATGACCTTGAATGACATTTAACCTTCAAATATCAGGTTTTTGCTGAATTTTTTTTAACAATTTTGCGTAGCGGCACGCATTTTAAGAGTGAGTTGCGCCAAAATGGCTGGAGATGGACCAAAACAACCTGCGCATGAAATTTTCAGCATGAAATGTAGATTTTAGCAGTTCAAGTTTGGACACTCTAGATTAACCTCTCTAGCGGAAAGCCCGAGATACCCCGGAACAGAGTTTTTGTATTAAAAACGGTATGCCGGGTTTTCTCGGGCACCGTCGACTTGCAGAAAAGTCGCTATCATGCGGAGGGTGGGTGCAGCAGTTTATACATCGCACTGCGGGGTACCACTGCTAATGAGCGTTTTATCGCGTGTCAGACTCTGCAGCGTCTGAGCGTCCAGCGTGCTATCGGACTGCCAGCGTCCCACGGCACACGTTGATGTCTGCGGGTGTCGACAAAATAATTTTTTGCATTCGTTAGTTGCAGTCCTAGTTTCACGTCGTCAACATGTCGAATGCGAAACGTAGACTAGAAAACGTAGGTTTAGATGATGACGAGTCAGATGACAACATACGATAACATAAAAGCATAAAAGCGTAACCCTACAAAACCTAACAACACGGACGAATGAACCAGCAGTGGGAGGCAATTTATTTCGTCACACTCTGACAGCGCATCGAACTGTCGACCCGCTCAGCGTGACGATGTTTGTCTGCCAGTCACTACGGGTGTCATTAACTGATAAATCAATCAACGGACAGCTGGAGATCAGCATCGTCTGGCCTTGTCATCTATAAAAACCGTTTAACCACTGTACCGTTTTCGAACAGAAATCCAGTCTAGATTCATACCGCCAAAGAGGTTAAAGCAGGTTTGCGCACGTGAGTGCCAAACAGAGGTACCCTTGTAATAAGTAATTATTTATCCTCTTGTTAACTTGTCTGGCGTGTAAACGAATTTTCGAGGCCATATTGCTTATTCACTATACAACTTTTATGGGCCTACGATGACGATTAAGGGCCGTCTATAAATGAAATTTTTATACATGAGCGTTTTTGGCCGAAAATTTCAGTCTATTTTTGGGCTTAATTTTCGACTTTGGGGGATATTTCAGGGTTAGATATTAACTTTAAATTTTGGTACCAAAAAAAAATTTGACCCTTGCGTGAGGCCGCGTTGTCCGAGCTATCGCGCGTGAAAATTTGCCTGTAGGTCGGTCAACACAAAAGGTATATACTAGAAAAAAATTTCGTTATATTTTACCCATTTGCCGAGAAGCTTCTAATGGACAGATTTGCGCGAAAGTTTGCACAGAGGGTCGTCTCGCGAACATAATCACCTGTTTGAAATTTTACGTCGATCGGCTGAGGGGTTTCAGATCTGCGCGGGGTCGAATTTTGCCCTTTTCTATTGACTTATCCGGTCGCTATTAACACAGGGCTGCGCTACTACGCGCTTCTGATAAATGTGTTTTCTGGCGCGAGAGCGTCAAACCACTGCAGTTGTGTACCAAATTATTGTCCGCTATTTTTTTATCATTGACGAAAATGTTATATTAAGATCAATTTTTTTGCGTGGTACGCGCTCGCTCTGTACAGTAAATGTTAGACATCACTGTGGTGTAGTAAATGTATACCGTATTTCAAGAGACGGTGTTACAGGTCCATGGCCACGGTCAAACACATTTGTAAAATTTATGTAGATTTTAATTAGACATTTTAGTTTGTATATATAATATGTAAATTTATGCTTTATAAATGTATAAAATTAATGTATGAATATAATGAAAAATGACAAAAATACTGTGCTGCATGAAAACTGCAGCAGTACATAGAAAATATGATTTTATAATGCTTAATATGTTCGTATGTGTATTTTAAATTGACGACCTGTTCAACCGGCGTCATTAGTTTGTCAAAATGGCGGTTGTTTTTCTACCGCATTTTTGTAAATCGTTGATTTTAAATGGACATTTTAATTTCTTTTTTTCTTTTTTTACCATATATATATATATATATATATATATATATATTTTTTTTTTTTTTTTTTTTTTT
>Ga0056128_1012530_pt1 | contig 10357 bp, 5 predicted proteins | sample WorMetLIZISLAND2_FD_71113 | JGI IMG/M metagenome (GOLD analysis project Ga0056128, IMG submission 71113) | Marine gutless worms symbiont microbial communities from Max Planck institute for Marine Microbiology, Germany - Olavius geniculatus... ... | reverse complement strand
GGTCTGGAGCAGAACATTATTGATACTGCTGTCAATGAATGGAGAAAGCGTCTCCTTGCCTGTGTTCGCATAGTAAGCCAACACTGCAAGCAATTTTACTACAGGCAGTTGAAAAATGGATAACTGGATGAAATGTCAGCCATAGTGTCAGAGATATGAACAAAATGTGTTTTTACGCATTATGTTAATTAAGCAATAATATCACACTGGATAAAAAAGTGATATTTCGCTGGTTGTATTTTCCCCAGGTAGTGCAGAAACAAACGTTGGGTGAGGTGGGAAACTAAATGGTCATTTGATGGCAAGTTGTGTCGGGAATTTTTGTGCCAAAAATTATCAAAATTGGAGCTGTCAAGGCGTTAATTTTTTAAACGCATTAACGTTAATTAAGCAATCATATCGCACTGGATAACGTTAATTTTTTTAATGCATTAATTAACGCGTAAATTAACGCACCCAGTCCCGTCGAGATGGAGAGTAGGAGGTAGATTACCCCGGCCCGAGACGTTTATGGGACCTGCCTGTAGAATATAGAAAGTTAGAAAATTTTTCTAACTCTATATTCTACGCAAGCTCTTAGCTCAGATGACTGTCGCACTCTACGCATGTTGTGATAGTTATTGCGACTTGCCGTGTACGCTGTCCGCTCAAATCCAACTCGACTCGATTCGGGCGGATCCGCCGACCTGAGCGGACTGCGGACACGCGCGTATCCGTATTTAAACCTGCGTTTTACGCAGTGCTGTGCGGATACGCCGCGGATCCGCTCCGTGACCGTCTTCGCCTAGCATTCACACTACGCGCGTAGTGTGAATGCCGCTTAATAGCCGGCGTTGCTGCTTGTGCTGTTAGTGCAATGACGTCATTGCTATTATGAATTATCACGTACGCAGAATGACGGAAACACGGACAGAACGACCAATCTCTTAATCACCTCCAATGTTCATTACGTTCACCTTGGCGGGGATGATGATACCGTGGTAATTTGAACGGGTATGCGTTAATTTTTTTAACGCGCATTAATTTATTAACGCATTAATTAACGTGTCAACTGTGACAGCTCTAATCAAAATCTGATAATTGGTTTTCACGCTACAGTCGAAAATGTCGGGGATGTTTTTTTGGGACACAGTGTACACTGTTGTTTTGGTTGTGGCACACTTGCAGGCTGAGCTGAGAAATCTGGTGGATCAAGTGAAGTCTCCAACAGCTGCTGTCTAGTACTGCTGCTGTATAGACGTAACAACGTGTGCCGTAACAAATAGTATACATGCATACATATAGTTACTGTTCTACTGATGATCTCTTAGTTTAGGATATTTATGTACCACTGCCTTCGTCTGACAATAATTATATTTCCCGACGTTGTTTTTTTATTTTTGGAGCTCAAATTGATGCCAATTTCTTGTATCCGTCTTATTTATATACCAGCTGACCAATTTATACTTTTAACCCAGTTGAGCAATTGGGTCTGAGTACTGCTGCCTTCATCTGACACTGATTATTAGGGCCCACAGTTTTCTGCGGAAAATTTTGCCAAATTCCGCGGGCCAGTTCGATAAATTCTGCAGCTTAGTACAGCAAAATTGTCCACATTCCGCAGCTTACTGCGGCCTTCCGTTTGTGAGCAAACTAAGCTTTATTCTGTTAAAAAAACTTCAGTTTTTGGAGGCTGGCATGGTGCTCAGTTACCGGGTGTGCTAGCAACATACAAAAAAATATCTATTTTTTTCTTTTCAAAAGTGCAATTTGTCAATTAGTTATATTGTTTATTTACAATTTTTTGTGCCGTATTACTATGGTAATTACTAGTAGGGACGCAGTTTTAGGCAGTTCAGTTTAATTTTTCTCTGATATATAGTTAGTCTAATTACGTTATCAAGCCGACGATCATACTAATCATCGGTCATTTCTTAACTTCTACAAAATTCAGCGAAATTCCGCGGCAATATCAAAATTCCGTGGAAAAGGGCAATTCTGCGGCTCGGCTCGAAATTCTGCGGCCCGGAAAACTGTAAGCCCTACTGATTATTGTGTGCCTGTCCTAATGGGCTGTGATACGGGTCTTTCCCATCCGTCTCTCTGTCCATCTATGATTTATCATGCAGGCTTCTAACTTGGAAACAAAACTGGTAGAATAACCAAAAGTGGTGTGTTCGAGGGCACTGAAAATGCAAGTACGAAAAATGCAAGTACATGTCTACTATAGGGACTAACTAGGAGTTGTATGCATTTATATGCACAGAGCATTCCTCATTTCTATATGTGGGTGTAAGTGCTAGGCTTCAAAAAAATTTGGGTTCTTTCTTGATATCTTTATATTATATGAGGAAGGGGCTCCACAATTTGCCCGTGGGCACGAAGCCATACTGATCAAGTTGCAGTCATTTCTTGAGCGATTGCAGCACTACTTTTTTGTACGCAGAGTATTTTGGGCTAAGAAACATATCTGAAACAATATTTAGTCGACTGAACAACACCGATTGCATGATAGCATTACAAAACAACTGCTTCCAGTGAAGCCAAGTCCTGTCCGAAATTGGTATATTTGACTATACATTTCAGCTTAAAATAAGATGCATTCAGTCCACTGAATTAACAAATCTAACATTCAGTTCATAAACAGTGTCATACAGATAACACATTTTAATTGAATAAATTGGTGCAGGCATAATTCTGCAACTTTATGCAGTTTTTAATCTGCATCAAAATCGCTCTTACCCTTTCGTACCTACACCGTGTCCCACAATTAGCGACACCCTGCAGATAAATTAGTGTAAAATCGTTAATACTTCACAGACTTTTGCAAAATTTGAAACGTTTATTGAGACAATTATTCCGAACTACTCTTTAAAGTTTGGGCTAAAAGTGACCACCTTTAGCCTTGACACAAGCCCTTAGGCAGGTACACTGCTGCTTGATCTCGCTGTCAGTAACATTGTATTTAACGTAACCTTAATGTAAACAAACTCTGACGTCATGATGATGTTACACTAAGCACACACGGTAAGGTGCAACCATCGCAATAGTTGTCACGGTAAGCAATGTTATGATAATGCAGTGTGTGATATTTTGTTGAAATCCATGAACTGTAAACTGAACTAAATGTGTTTGAAGCAAGGGGTGTCACTAATTTTGGGACACGGTGTACGTTTTCCACCCTGGCAGATTTGTACTTGCAGTTTCCGTACTTTCATTTTCACTGTTCTCCAGGGCAGGAGTGACTGGTGTGCAATTTTCACCTTAAACTTTTACTACCAGCACATGTCTGTGGAAAGTTTAGCTGTTCTGTGGTTAGGTTTACAGTTGCGCAGTATAGTATGTAGATATGTTGGGACTAGGACTAATGTTGGATTTTTCTCGTGTTTTTGTATGGTTTTTTAGTCGCTCATATAAGAAGGTTGTGCTTATTGTGTGTACCTGATTTACAGTATTTATGTACGCTGTCCGGAAAAAAGTAAACCCTGGACATTGTACAATAGAAATGTCATATCTGAACGAATCTAAATTTCGTATTGGTAATGAGAATATGATGTTAACGATACTGAACATTTATAACTCCACTGTGAAACAAAATTGTCCAATGAAATTTGGTGATCGCTTCAGCAATTTATTGGGGATTAAGTGTACAAAATTTTATTTGGATTGGTTCGGATTTGACATCTTCACTGTACAGTGTCTAGGGGGTTACTTTTTTCTGGACACAGTGTATGGTAGTGACCGTCGGTCGAGTGTGAACAGTTGTGATGCATATTGTGTGATCAGTCTTGCTCAGTTTATGTGTATGTTATTTGTGTGTATTTATGTGTGAGAACATGTTCTGTTTTGTACACACATACGAGTTATTTGCGTTCAACTCTTCACAATAATATGTAATGCAGATTTTGGTTTTTTAACACCCATTTCCTATTGTGCTGCCCGCCACAGCACCTCATAATGAAAATACTACTCCGATTTCATAGAACAAATCTGTCCACATTGTTTGCACAGAAATTGTAATTTTTAAAAAATGTATGCTTTTGTAGTGCTGATGAAAAGTGTGTATAATTTTTAGTAATAAGAATTATAATTTTTGAGTATTTTGTTGCAAATGCTGAACTGAATTGTGATACATTTCCATTTTTCCATGTTCTGCCTAGTTTCAAGCTGGTTAAGATTAAAGTGTGTTACGTATTTTGCAAATCGTTTGCGTGTCTAGTTAGATTTTTGAGAACTTGGCCTCTATTTTGCGTTTTTATGTTTTGGATGTAAATAATTGTGATCAGAGAATAACTCTGTCTGAAATCATCGGTTGCTCAGGGACTGTGTGTAATGGTGACCATGAATATCATTGTATTGCTATTCATTGTTTTTTTGTGTCTCTCTGAATATTTAATTTATGTCATGCTTTTGTCATTTTCTTTCATGTTACTGCATTCACTTATACTGTAACAAAAAGTTACTGCACATTCCGCAAACTGTTAACAGAACATCTGTAATATTTCATTAATATCTAAGAACATCTTTGCATAGGCCCACTGCATTTTGGCAGGTCATGAGTGACTTTACATGAAATAGCTGCTGTTGAATGAGGTTTCTTCGTGAAATTTCACAAAGAAAAAGAGTATGTAAATGCTGTAAGCATTACTTGGGGCCTTAAAACGTTGGTTATTCAGTTCTTAACATTACGATATATCAAGTCACCATATAGTCCACCATCACTGATCAGCACTTGTTTTTTTGAACTGCGGTTCTTCGTTGACGAACGGCAAACAATAATTGTGTAATGAAATTAACATAGAAGGCAGAACAAAGAAGGGCCACAAGCTCTTGGGAATTGTTGCAGAAATGACACCAAAAACTAGAAGTATTCAGCTTGAAAATTCAAGTTTGTCACCCAAGCTAAATGACAGACTTTATATGCTCTATTAAAGCACCAAACATTGCATTGTATTAATGCAGCACAAACAAAAACTGTTTAATATCATAATAATACCTAATGAAAATAACGGCAACATAGAATAATGACGCTACGATCAAAAACAGTGCACACAATGTTAATATTAAACAAACAAGAACACAAAACTGCTGTCCCTTCATAACGACTCAAACACGAGACAAAATGAACACAAATACGTGATAACATTGCAACAAAAAATGAAAGTAATACAGCATCAGACAAATAATTTAAGCATCAAAATACAACATAATGTGGTAGAAACTATGGAAAACTATACTGAACAAATTAATACTGCATTTGACAAAAAACCTAATACTGCAGGTCAATGATAGACAACTCAACTGACTTACAATATGCAAAATTACTCTGCCAATAATCAGTGGATATAAAGCAAACGGATCTCACTACACAATGCAGTGAATAAATAAAAATTAAATAAGCCTTAATTAGTATGAGATGCATGATTTAATATTATGAGACTAGTACCAGCAAAGAACTCAACGTTAATATAAAAAAAACAAGAACACAAGTCAAATTGGCTATCAGATGCAACAAGTTAAGTTTTTTTACAGTCAAACGTGGTAGTAATTCTCTAGACAAGGCAACGCCGGCTCGGCGATCAGTTTGGACCATTCGCCATCTTCAAGCTGTCAACATAAATCAGCAAAAAACAACTAAAAACACATTTGCTTGATCAAGGCTATGGCGCTTAGTGACTTCTTGCTTTTGGGCAATGCGTATAAATTTACATTATTATTTCTCATTATTAATCATTGTAACATAATACAGATTAGCATTATAACACGTGCTGAATTTTTCTCCCCGTCTTAGTAATAGTAAATGAGTGCTGACCATGCTCAATAAACCCCTCCAGAAAATTCCATCAAAAACCAATTCATTACTTTGTCGAGTAATCCCACTCACACCGAAAGTCGAACAGAACCTGCCACATAACCCCTGCTGCCACTCTATGGTGGATGGAACCAGGGATGGACTCCTCAAGGACTGTCTTCGATCTCGAGTACAGGTCGAGGACAAAAAATCCTGACCTTGGCCTTGGCTTCGATAACACAATGCTGGCCTCGTTTGTCTGAGCATCTTTACAGTTCATTACGGTTTGAATAAGATTAACCTGGCTTTTGATGCATAATATAAAATTAACATACTAACTTCACTCACATACTTATTTAGTGGCCTTGGCCTCGAAAACCACTGGTTTGGCCTTGGCCTCAAAGCCACATGCCTGGCCTTGGCCTTGAGAACCACTGGATTTGGCCTTGGTCTTGGCCTCAGAGGTCACTGGCCTCGGCCTTGAAAATGCTGGACTCGAACCCATCCCTGGATGGAACGACAGCATCCTACTGTTTAATCGCAGTATTTGAACTGCATCGACACACTGCCAGTGTACCAACCTGTTATCAGAGCTATTCAACAACTGGTTATCAGTCGTCTCTGAAGCCGCTCGTCCGCCCTGTCACACACATCCAACACAATGTAGGAAATTAAATCGACCAACAACTTTGTGCAGGGAGGAATTCATAGCAGCAGATGCAGACCTAAGAAGGCATGGCAGTAAATCTTGAGATGACCTAGAGGCGTTAGCTCGAGTGGTGACTGCAAGGAATGGAGAGCCCTCGTCGCCCAATGTTCCAGGTGAAAATAGGAGGACCTTAGTCTCTAAGTAAGTGCATCGGAACAATGGCTGATGTTACTATATTCAGCAGAGTTACGTGATGACCACATAGCTCATTCAACATCCAAAAACTGTAATGTATTTAGCAATTCAGTGCAGCATATATATGCTTTACGTAGATCAGGTTTTGGAAATGACTGTCCTCTATCATTTCAGTGAACAGTGGTCGTGTTGAACACATTTCACTTTAGTGACTGAGGCTAATTGGTTCTAAAAATGCCTAATTGTTTGATTTATGTAAAGCAAGTTTGTTCCACATTTTAGGTGTCACACAGTACTTCACTAGCTTCTCAATATCTTACAGATGAAGTGCAGCACAGCAGTTTAACTTCTACTGGATTCACCACTGTAGTTGCTGGCATGCTTCAGAAACAGTTGGCAAATCATAAATACTAACAAAACAAATAAATAGGCAAATAACTAAATCAGCAATGTAACAAAACTCACAGGACTTTCTGTCGACGTTGCGAGCTCGCAGTCTGTCACGAGGCTGTTGGTCCGAAGACTTCTTGGTTGCCGTGCGTACAACTGCATCCAAGATGTCATCAACACCTTCGGTCTCTGAGCCATGACCACTCGTCACCTTGGGCACCGCCAGAGCATGCTGGCCAGACACCTCCGGCTTACCTTTATCTACACACATGGCCAGATAAGGTGGCATGCAATTCAAATTATGAGTTCTCAAGACGAAAATCAATTACTCTGCGAGTCTGCGGTCCCCCAGACGCCGATCGTCGGTGTTTATTGATGTCTATCAGTAAGCACCAAAGCAGTAAGTCTGAGCTTACCTTTTCATCTCAACAGGTTCGGTCAATCTCAAGGCAATTTTGCAGAATATTCGTTGATGAACAACAATGAATGCTGATATCATTCCTGATAAACTATGATCAACAGACAGTGCAGCAGAAAAGTTTTAGCCAAGAAAACAAAGTGTGAAAATGGAGATCAAGACAGAGATCAATATCAAAAATAACAGTAGATTACTGGCACTCATAAATGAGAGGATGCTGGTTTATTGCAAGTCTCTTTCCTACTGCTTGTTCATGCAAACTCAGCCTTCTAACTTCAGCGGGAAGAAAAATGAGTAGTAACTTAACAAATAACGACTACAGACGTGATGGTACATCTTCTTGCTGCACACTGGGCCTGGTCATGTAAGTTCAATGTAGGTAAAGTCAAGTGAGTTACCAAGAGAATAGCGTTTGCGAGCCTTTGCACCGGGCAGCAGTAACGAAGCTGTTTTGTCTGCATTCACATCGGAATGAAGCAACCTCTTGAGATCGTCCTCACGCTCTCTGTCCATCGGCAGCGTCCGAGACTTGCTCGTGAAATTCTCAGTCTGAACATAAACACATTATTATTAAGCACTTCAATCAGTCAATCAGGTTTTTTCAAGTTGGCCTAAATAATGCAAACTACTAAATGCCAGAGTCAGAAACATCACTTGCACTGCTTGAACAATCAAGACATTTAAGACGGAAGAAGATGTTTCTCGACATGATGCCAAAAAGAGTTGAGTGGCCAATATAATGGTGTGCGGGTTATAAGTGAAAACATTGTTTGATGCACAAGACTTGTTTTACAGGCTGAATGCCTTTGCTTGTGTGAAAACAGCAGCACTGACGACGGTCATTTATGACGATCAACAAAAGTGTTAAAATATGACAAAGATGATGACAATTATGCTAGCAGTGATTATTCTTTCATTACATCAGATGAAATTTTAAGTGATAATGCAAAGACAATACAGTCAATTGACAGTCAAAGAATCGGACTAATGATACAGAAAACAAGACAAAGATTAGAATTAAATATTGATAAGTAAGCTCAGTTACAGATTCTGTGCCTAGTAATTTTTGCAACCACAGAGTATAAATAAGCTTAACAACAACACCAACAGCACTAAAACTCAATAGAACATTAGCAATAATATAACAAGCAAGTGAGTGAGTAAGCAAATAAGATTTTAACGTCCCGCCTGCAGGCAATCACTTGTAGTGGTGCAGACAACAAAAATTAACAGCAAAATCAATCAAACCAACCAACACAAAACACCCAAAATGCAATAATAAACTACCTACATACACATGCAACAAACAATTACTAATGCAGAAGACCTCGACGATCATTTTGCCGCGAGTTCTCCTGCGCTCTCTCTGAGATGCTTTCTTCTCACGCTGCTGTAAGAGCTTCTCGCGCGTCGTCCGATACTCCAGAGCAAACTCACTCAGCGTCTTACAGAACAAGCCGACCTTTGCCTCGCGAGATGTTTGCGCCGAGTAGCCCAGGTACAGCAGGAACTTGTGGAATCTTCGCAACAACAACAACTACTACTTGGTTACGACACTGCACTTACGATCAAAAAGTCGTCAACTGAAGTGTTGATGATCTTGGTATATATCTGACACCAAAAACAACTCAGCCCTCTATCCATCCAGGGTACGTAAACGACAGTACTGGCCTCTCTGGCGGGGGTTAGAACAAGGTATGTTCGCCTGTGTTGTGTGTCAGGTACCGTTGAGTGATCTCATATGGCAGGTGACGCTCCGTAGCTCTGCTATCGATTTCCTATACAGAGCTATACATCAGCATTAACCTTTAGCCACTACACAGTGTGGAACATCACAACAGCAATTTTGCAAACTTACCGAAACTGGCCTAGACACTTCCTCCCACTACTGAGAAATGTGGAAGAAAAATCATTTTCACACACACGGCTCTTTTTGCAGAATATTCTGCTTCAAAAGTTGACAACTGTATTGTACCCAGACCGTCTCAAACATTCTTACGTCTCATTCTACTATAACACCCGTGTGTACGTTGACCCTCACTTTCAGAGAAAAATTTGTCCAAAAGATGCAACTTGTTCAGTTAAGATAAATTATGTTAAGATAAATTATGGTAAATTAATATAGCCATGAGTAAAATAAAATTAATTTGCTGTAGCTTGTCATTACATGGATGAAAACCATTCAGCAGGATCTGAAATTCAGCGACCTCAATATGGACGACGCAGTTGACTTGGCTCAGAACCGTCCACTCTGGAGATTGATGTCTACGTTCGGCGTTACACACTCTTAGTGGTGCTTGCCAGAAATGAATGAATAAATGACTTCAGTTTTTAACGGGTGTGCTGTTTCGCTAGTTTGAGACAGTAGTACCATCACGGGAATGGTTGTGATCACCACTGTGTGAGACACCTCGAGGACAAAATGCAGTGACCTTGACCTTGGCGACAAAGTTCTTGGCCTTGGCCTTGGTCCCAAGTCCTTGGCCTTGGCTTTGAATGCCACGGCATTGGTATTGGCTTTGGCCTTAAACACAAAGTCCTTGATAATGTGACTGATAATTATGTAAAACTGGTGGTTTTCTCGTCACCACAAAGTCACACCACAAAAGCCAACTATCAGCACAGAACTAGTGCTAACGTACCGGTTCATCAGACGTTTGTAAACAATTTTCATCACAATTATCCGTTCGGCACAGTCCACCAGAAAATCCGACAGTCTACAACAGCAAAATATGCGAACAAACTAAATATCAACATCTTATCAAAACTAGAAATTTGGGGCAAAGCCCAACGTGAGTCCGCCCGGCGCCCAAAGTCCGACTGGGGGAAATTAGAGGGAAAGGGGTAAAATTTTCCCGGCATCAAAGTCACGTAGCCCGAACTCAAATGCATTGGCATACGCCGAACGCGCATTGTCGACTTAGGGTAGGTCAAC
>Ga0056128_1012525_pt1 | contig 10359 bp, 8 predicted proteins | sample WorMetLIZISLAND2_FD_71113 | JGI IMG/M metagenome (GOLD analysis project Ga0056128, IMG submission 71113) | Marine gutless worms symbiont microbial communities from Max Planck institute for Marine Microbiology, Germany - Olavius geniculatus... ... | reverse complement strand
CTGGCTGATCGCGGCATCAATGATCGACTGGTCGAACTGCGCCCACTCGTTGACGAGACGCGTTTTGAGTTCATCGATGTCAGCAATTTTGGAGCGATAAACTTTCTCCTGCAGAACACTACAGACGCTGTAGTCGACCGGGTTGAGGTCTGGCAAATTCGGCGGCCACAGTGTCAGAGGTATGAAGTCAGGTGCCTGCTGCTCCAGTGCCGTGCACGTGGAATTTGGAACATTTGCGTTTAACATGGTAAGGTGATGACACAAATTAGGTGAGGTGGAAAATGAGTGCACCTCGCATATATTTGGATCGTTTGCCATCTTTCTGCCAAAAATTATCAAAATCGGTGGAAATTTGAGGCAGTTCTGACAAAAATAAATCTGCTTAGTTTTTTTTTGAGACACGGTGTAGAAAAATATGTCAGCCCAGTGCCCACATATTGTGCAGTCATCCACCTAACAGTTCCCGCAGAGCACTTACTTACCTGGAATTTCAACTTTAAGTCCACTTTTACATAGACTGATCTATTATGTCACAGATGCATACAAAATCCACCACAAATTACCGGTAGGTCACACCATGTGTACACGAGACATGCATCAATTTCTGGAGGTTTTTGGCCTTCACCTTTGACCTTTTACAATCAAAGTTGGCAGACAGGTTACTTCTACGTTACATCATTTTCTTTCTCTGTGCATGACGGATAGACGGATGTCCTGCCATACAAATAATACAGTGGAGAAGACAAATACAAACCGTGAAACATTTTGCTGGTCCATAGGCAAGTTCAAGCTGACGGAAATTGTATGATTTTACCTCAACGTCTCGACTCAAGTCAGCATCATCTACAGTCGGTCAAACTGACGACAATCAATGTGTAAGCAACCGTACAACACTGTCTACAGACGTGTAAACCATTTATCTACGTAACCAGCCACCAGGTAGACTCAACCTTCTGACTGCGAACAGACAACAAAATGAACATCGGCTTTTCAGCTGAGTAACAGCAAATTGCAGCTCAAAACTTCTGGCCTGGACTAAAGGTTGGCGGTCGCCTGGCAATGTGCTACATTTATCAGATGAACTGAGTAAGTTCTTGCAATGGCTGTGCACCACAAACACTGTCACATCTGTTCCTTCTACTATTATTACTACACTATTACTATTACTATTACTATTATTATTATTATTATTATTATTATTATTATTATTATTATTACAATTACCATCGTTATTACAATGAAATGTTCAAGCCCAAACTCTTCTTAATTTAATTTGCTGTACAACAAATCCACAACAGACTGAAAGTCTTCAGCAAATCCACAACGAGGCATACAACAGTTCCACACAGAATTTAAAACCTACAGCAAATCCACAACATCGTGACACGTCAAGATGTTGCTGTACAGCTCGTTGTATGACTCGTCGGATAACAAGCTTACAACACTGAAGTAGTGGAGCGTAGTATATAAGATGCACCGGTGAAAATGTCCACTGACCTTTATAAACTGGTGCAAACTGAGCGACGGCTTCATAAAGTTTGGCCACTGCTGTCCACTCGTCAACAACGAATGTGTCAACAATCTTCTCTACACTACTCAACGTCAGTTTATCTTTCACCAGCAGAAGTCGCTGATACCGGCCTGACATTACACAACACATGTCCCAACACATGGCTAACTTCAGAGTTCTGCATGTACGATAACGAAAAACAAATGAAACGCAACATCAAAAATGAATGTTTATAGTAATAAATTCATCAATTACGACCCCCAAAAATGTCTAATTAGTTAACAAAACAGAATTATTAACAAGAAAAAAACAAAATATACCAGACTCATGTGCGTTGGATATCTCAATAGGTGGGCGTGTAAACACGGCCTATGCACAAAAAACAACAAACACATGCTGAATTCAGTGTAGCACGAAATAGCTTAACTAGATGGCTTAAACTCGACAGGTGGCATCCAGCCTAAAATAGCCTCAGGAATACTAAATAGAAACAAATCAATATAAATTTCATACGCAGCAAATTTAGGCAGTAAAATCACTTACAGTGTTTAACAGATATCCACTCTGTCACCTTTATAAGCTAAATATGACAGCATCGTCCTCTTCAAAAAAGCTTGCAAGTTAAACTTATGAAAAACTAAGGAAGAGTGAGACAAAAATCTTTTTAAAATATGGCTAATAAAAACGTAAAAAGAACTATTTAATAAGGTACAAAAACTTGCTCATAAATGAGTTTTTGAAAACTTAGAAAAATCTTAGAGAAAATCTAACCGTAAGACCTAGGATGTTTTGCAAATAAATTGCACACTAGAACTTCCGCCATGCTAAAAAAATCAAACAAAAACTGCAATCAAAGCACAAGCAAATGATTAGTGTCCCTATGATTAGTGTCCCTATCATACATCACCGAGCCACATGAAGCCAGCTGGAGACTGTACGAAAATGGACTGAGCCAGCGACAAAATTATAAAGAATGTACAAGTTCAATTTGACACCACCAAGGCAAAGAGAGTGACTGAGTGAGTAGGGTTTAACGTAAGTAAATTTAATTTTAATTTATAAAGCGCACAATGTCAGCGAGATACTCCCTGAATCTGAGGCAACACATTATAGGTCATTTCGAGGACGGCCTTTCCAGGCAAAATGCACGTATGCATAATAACGAAACAAAAACGTTCAACCTTTATACAAAGTTTAACCTTTACGAGAAACAAAACCTAAAAACAACCTAAACCTAAAATTGCAAGAACTGCCAATCCAATGTGTGCATATGTGACTAACAACAATGGCAGTTCCAATAATCTTCCCTCTTATGCTCCAGTCATCGATGTCAGAATGCTGTCTACTGGAGGACAAGGGGTTGAACACCAAGGCTCAGCTGTATGAAGAAGTAGAGATTAAGTACAATTCTGTACGGTTACAGAGATACAAACAGCAACAGCTACCTCAACAATGAAGATGCGGACAGTGCGTGACTGTATTCTAAACGTAAATGAGACGAGACTTTGCCGCAGTTGATCTACGCTGGCAGCACTCATACCGGCTGGACATGCTGGAGCCCTGAAACATGCAGTGATTAACTATCACCATCCGCACTGCCGTCCGACAGATTAACAACATGTTGGTTAGCCACAGCTACAACCACTAGGGAGACGTGTTTGTGTCAAAGCACGAAATTTGGCAAAATAATCACGTCTGATTACAAAAATAACTTTAAAATACTCCAATTATTGAGATAATGTTCATTAATGGGAACCACAAAAAAACGTAAAGTACCCCGGTAAACGTAAAGTCCTTCCCGAGCCTTACAGCCTCCTTTTCCTAAGGCCCTCAATCAGACACCAGTTTTTACACTGCAAGACCATGGATACGGGGCCAGTGTATCGCGCGGTGTGCCTGTTTACATCCCAGCGGTGAAGCCGGTACCAAATTATACTGCTTGGTGACAGAGGCACATGCGTGTAAACAACTTGTCTAAGGTCGTTACCTGGCAGTGTCCCGGTGCAAAGTCGAACCTGCGCCTCTGAGTTACCTCAGGATTACAAGTCCGGCATATTACCGTTAGACTACTGAGCCACACACATTTCTGCATACCACAGAAAAATGGTATCAAATTCTACCCCATGACTCATTACTCACAAAACAGTACTGAGCAAAACAAACAAGTGAACATAGAAAATTGAAAAACTAAAAGACTGGACACAGCTTACTGCAGCAAGGTGAGAGACGTTGAAACTCCTTCCCCATCAACCTGTATTCCTTGGTGAGCAATGTTTCTCCTATCCAGCTGCAATGCAATAGAGGATTAACTAAAACTGACTAAGGGCCAGTTTCTGGATCTTTTAGTTAACTGATCAATTAGCAAACCATCTGTTAACTAGAACTCGCTAGTTAAGTTTGTGCGCATTTCTGAACAAAATCTGACTGGCTGTCAGCTAACTGAGCGGTAAACTATAGTTGCTTAGCAACGACGCACATGACACCTATCACTTCCGCCAAGCCACTAGGCCGTGGCCTAGCGCAGGCGGGCATCATGAATATTAATGAGCGCAAGCGCTCCTCAGCCAGCGCACGAGCCAGCCAAGCAATATGTGGACAGCCATTTTGTCCACTCATCAATGGATTTAGTAGTAGAATTTGTAGCAGCAAACGTCTCCTCGTGCATTTTAAAGACAATGCTATATACGGTGAAATCGCTTTATAGTATCACATTCTTCAATTAACTGCTTGCAAAATGATACAAAAGTTGCGTTAAATACGATAACTACGATCGACGGTTAGCTAACTGCCCGATGTTGGCCAGTTAATTTGAAGGCCATTTTGACCACTGGTTAGTGCAACGGGAAACGCGAGTTATGCAAATCTGTCAGTTAACACTAACTTGACCGGCCAGTTAAGATCCAGAAACCAGCCCTAAGAACCACTTTAACATTCATCTACATAACTGTGTGTTTCAGTGGCATACTGGTTAGAATAATGTATTGGAAATCAAGAGATCCAGAGTTTGACTCGCACACAGCCAGTGCGTGTGCCAGTCACCAATGAGGACCCACTAAATGGCGGTGAGGTAACTGTGAGAGTGGTGGAAAGTACTGCAGCTTACTGCCAGGTTCATAACTACATCACTTGCAAGCTGAAAAAGCTCCAAGAACGAGTTCAGCTCAAGACCCTATGCTCGTAACAGAGTACGGGACTCTACCTTTTACCTAAAAATTTGCATCTGGCTGCACCATCACACCAGCTTTCTGCTGCAAACAACAGCAGTAATGATATGATGATGAAAAATATGTTCTAAAAACCAGCACGATGCAAGTGTTTTCAACATCACACTAACCATACAAGTATAATACAAATTTGGCATTTCTACAGATTAACCAAAAATCTGATCCCACAAAATAATTGCAGCAATATATAATATCACACTTCGTCATAACCTTTTCATCAACACATACAGTGCAATCTAGCAATCAACTTATATACTACGAGCCAATGGAACTAAAATTACTTCCGGAACTGTGCAAACAGTATCTTGTACTACTACTGCTACAAGAGTACTATTAGAAATGATGACAATAAAGACTTGCCTCTTCACCCAGCTCCACGAGTGGCATTTGTTCTTCACACATGGCAATGATGTGCATCAACTCTGGAACAAACCAAACCGATGAGTATGGACGTTTCTTTGCCAGAGGTCCCGACTTATCTCCGAGTAACAACTGCATACACACACACCAACGCAAGCACTCTGCATCAAAGTACTTCTTCCATTCTTTTCATAAACTAAAAATTCAGACATACACGTTCACTGATCATGCAGCCAAATTGCCTGCATTGTGGTGCACGGTATACACTGTGTTTCATAAAAAACCGGACCACGAAACTTCTTGCTACAACTTCAAGAAAACGGCTTTAATATCGAAAAAGCGTCGGTACAAGCAATCTACACATATGACCAAAGTTATAGTAAATGTTCAAAATGTTGTCCTTTGGCCTTGACGCAGGCTTTGAGTCGTTTCATCCACTGGTCAATGGCCTTGTCCACAATCGTCTGTTCCAAGTCACTCCAGACCTTAACAAGTCGCTGCTTCAGTTCAGCCAGATCGTGCAGCTGGTACTCGGCCCATACCAAATTTTTCAAGCACAATGAATCCGCAACTGAATGGCAGTGCACTATGTGAAAAATCATTTTAGGCGAACTTATTCTGATAAATTCATGCCGACCTGCCTTAGGGGTCCAGTTTTTTATGAAACACAGTGTACATTAAAACATAGCAATATAAAATAGTAGCATTCAATATGACTGACATCTTAAAAGCATCAGAGAAAATTCACTGAAAAAAATCAAAAATCCTGAGCACCTACTTCCTTACTGTCTCCTGTCAAAATAATTGCTATTGATGTGTCCGTCTTTCACAAGACGTTCGAAATATCCCTATATGTAATTGCAACGTTCGATTGTTCGTTGGTTACAGTAGTCTTCATAACATTTTTGCTGATGGTTAGTTAATACATAAACTTTGCTACATAATCATGACTGTGCATCTAAAAGACAATAACAGCAGCATTACAGTCATCAGTAAGAACATTAGTTTGAAGAACCAGAATGTAAATTAAAAAAACTTGTTTTTAGCTGCAATTAAAAAAACTGACCGAGCAGCTGCAGATTCAATATCTAATGACCTTATATTAAATATGTGAACATAAACGTAAGTTTAAACTAAAACTAAATTACAAGCATGGATAAGCAAAATAGGCAACCAGAAAATATCACTGGAAAAAACGTAAAAATACTGTGACTACGGGAAATCACCTTTCGTTTCCGTGAGAGATAATCCGCATCGTCTGACACAGTGTCTGCAGCAGAGGCAAAATCCACATTAAAAATCACTAAATTATGACAACATCACGATCCCGCTAGAGTGATTAGTGTTCCATAAATGCCTCTATGTTATCATGTGCTGTCTTTTCATCACACTCTAACGACGAAATTTCATGCTATACTGCGACACTGTGGCCAAATTTTATAAACTTCTTTGGAAACTTCTTACGAAGAATTTAGGATAAAATGTTGACAATGTTGACACTTAGCTTAGACGTCATATGTGATGTCGTAATTATGTTATTTTTGTGACGTTGCGGTAAAATCAGCAATGAGTAGGTAAAGCAAATTGGCGTTTGGTCAACTGGAACAACGAAATGGTGTGTAAATTGCATTTCTCGTCGATGTGCCAAGATAAGAAGTTTTCCAAAGAAGTTCCTAAGAAGTTTTGAAACTAAGGTGATTATATCACATGGTCGATATAAGCGCATCTGATTCGTTGAACTGGTTTAGGAAGATAAGAAAAGAAGAAGTTCTTTGGAAACGCAAAGATAGCCGTCAAAAGTTCGAAAAAGTAAACTTCTTTGAAATTCCTAAATCATCTGACATGAAGATCTCTGGAAAATGTCTTAGGAAAGTTTCGTAAATTTGGCCCCTGTTTCCCAAGTTCTGGACTGTTACCGTTGTCATGTACACTAACAGCACAGAAAGCAATGCTAGCAGTATAACAGTAAGATAATGCAATGCATCGAAAATTCACCATCGATGACATGCAACTGCCATGATACTATGCCCCAACTAAAGACATAACCAAAAAAAAACATTTTTTTTGCATCACAAATTTTTTTTCTTAAAAATGTCCCAGTTTTTAGACCGATTCCCTGTCTACTACTAACAGACTTTTCCCCCAAGAGCTGACATTTTGAGGTTTACTAGAAAACTAGTCAGCCCACCCACTATGAGTGTCGAGGTGGTGAAGGCAAAATAAACAAGTAAACAAACACTGCTTGGACTAGATGGATTTCCTCACAGTGACAGCTAAAAGATAAGACGAGACTCGTTAAAACTGGCAGATACCAAAGAGTCGGCCGCACTGGCCATGTGTGGAGAGAAACGAGTCAATCTGGACCAGATGCCCGGCACGTAGAAACACAGTTGTTGACTGATCCGTGGCGACTGAATCCAGCGCAATGTTAGCCGAGCTGCTACTGCCATCAGAGCCGCCAGTGTCTGGCTTGACTTGCAGCAGGTGATAGCGATACTCCACGATCTTTCGCTTCTTCAACGGAGTCATGTCGTGCACTTCAACCACCTGTCGCACAGTCCATCAAGTATACTCTGATCAACAGGCTACATTACTAATATACTACACGCTGGGAAATACAATTACTATAACTACCATTCCTACTATAACCACTAAATTCACCAAAATACAGCAAATCACAGCAATATTCCAAAAACTTTCACTACGTCAATGAAGCCACTGTCACATTATGATTGTTAACAACCGACCAAGTACACTGTAGTTAATAAGCTAATGTAATAATATATAAACTCCTCAAATCACCATTCTTGCTTAATGAGTGAGCGAGTCAGTGTGTAGGATTTAACGTCCCACCCGACACAGTATAAATCTTTCAAGGATGGCCTTTCCAGGCAATGCATGTAGCCTACATACATTGTGTCCCAAAAAAACATCCCCAACATTTTCAACTGTAACATGAAAACCAATTATCAGATGTTGATAATTTTTGGTAGAATAATCCTCACACAACTTGATATTTAATGACTGTTCAGTTTCCCACCTCACCAGATGTATGCTTCTGCACTATCTAAGAAAAGCAGATCAAGCGAAGTACGTGTTGAAATAAACAGAAAACCTGAAAAACATCCCGGACATTATCGATCGTAATTTGTATAAAGATTAGCAGATTTTAATAATATTTAGCAGAAATATTTCTCACACAACTGGCTAATAAATAAGTGTTATAGTTTCAACTCACCCAACGTCTGCTTTTGCACTACCTGGGCAAAACAGACCAATGAATAAAAAAAATGTCAATAAATTCCATCTATCCTAATCTGTGGGCCCCAACAGCAGGTGTATTACAAGGTTTGACTGTCATGCAGCAGTGTGTCTACCAGATGAAGTTTAGGAATGTTTGAAGAGTCAAGAAGCGACTGGTACAGCCTGGATCGGTCCGGAGCAGAATATTATCGATACTGCTGTCAACGAATGGAGAAAGCACCTCCATGCCTGTGTTCGCATAGTGGGCCAACACTTCAAGCAATTTTATTGCAGGCAGTTGAAAAATGGACAACTGGATAAAATCTCAGCCAAAGCATCAGAAATGTGAACAAAATGTGTTTTTACGGATTATGTTAATTAAGCAATCATATCACATTGGATAAAAAAAGTGATATTGCGCTGGTTGCAGTTTCCCCAGGTAGTGCAAAAACAAACGTTGGGTGAGGTGGAAAACTGAATGGTCATTTGATGGCAAGTTGTGTCAGGAATATTTGTACCAGAAATTATCAAAATCTGATAATTGGTTTTCAAATTACAGTCGAAAATGTCAGGGATGCTTTTTGGGACACAGCGTACAACAACAGAACAGAAAGTTTAACCTTTACAGAAACACTTGTAACAATTTTGTGAAACTAATATGTAAAGTGACAAAAAAATTGAATCTGAGGCTTTTGGGGTGAACAACAGAATGAAAACATGTCAAAAAGTCAAAGTTACTGCCATTCACACGGCAATTAGCATCATCACATTTGGTGTTCTAAATGTCAACCTTCTGCCAGCATGCAAGCCCACAGTGCATGCTAATTTCATTACGATCATTGTGCTCCAGTAATGCACATTTCCTGAACTGTGTATTGATGAAAAAAGTCGGTCAGTAACTAGATGGGTTACACACAACAGACGTGAAGATTTACTTTGCCATGTCTGTAAAAACCACTGATAGAGAGTGACTCTTATAGATGATGGGCTAAAAAGCGGACCACCATGATCATTACTGCATCACCAATCATGTGATCGGTGACCAGGACCAGCTAGCAATGTTGCATCTATTACCAGGTAGTGTTCCGGCAGCTTGGGCAATTTAGCGTAGAGGCGATGTTTGCTGAGCGACTCCAGAGGATGGCCAGAAAGGTTCGAGAACGGGAGATGATCACAGCACGAGATCTGGCGATACTGCAACGACTGACGACATCGCTCCAACATTAGCCAACACCTATACACGACACATAGTAGTTGTACAAGTTGTAGTAGCTGTGGTACTTGTACTGATGGCTTGGTGGAGTAACAGTTAGCATGCTGGACTTACAAGTGAAAGGTCAAGGGTTTGATTACCGGTCGGGCCGCTATCAAGTGGTTAATACATCAATGTCTCACCACCTTGATATATAAGAAACCATTAAAGGTCCGTGGACACCGAAATTAACATATACATTTTATCCATTTTCCTGAAAGTGCAGAATTTTCTGATAACTTTGACAGTAATATTGGCACCCAGTGTTTTGTCAACACAGAAAAATTTACCTTTGAAGTCGACGATCTACGAAAACAACATAAAAAATGCGCCGCCATGATGGCCCACGGTGACGTCAGGAGTTTAGCCTAGAGACATCACGAATATTAATGGCCTAGCATAGAATGATGAGGTCGTCGGCTAGGCCATTAATATTCATGATCTATATATGGGCTAGGGTCATGACGTCACCGCGGGCACTGATAGATTAGAATATTTCGCATAACGTAACATAATGCCGTATTTCGTTTCAAATCACATGTCAATTTCATATATGCTTCTTATAAATTATCACACACATACACATTATGAACTGCTGTTCTGATCGATTTGAAGATCCCCAGTTTTAACACTATCATGCACAATCTCCATCATGTATACAGTGCACACTGGTGGTCGTCTGGCAATATGCTGATAATTAATCTCAGAAACATTGGAATTGTTCCTGTGTGTAGCTGATGTGTTTTGCTGACTGTGTTTGTGGTTGCTCT
>Ga0056128_1012523_pt1 | contig 10361 bp, 6 predicted proteins | sample WorMetLIZISLAND2_FD_71113 | JGI IMG/M metagenome (GOLD analysis project Ga0056128, IMG submission 71113) | Marine gutless worms symbiont microbial communities from Max Planck institute for Marine Microbiology, Germany - Olavius geniculatus... ... | reverse complement strand
TTGGGAATAAATTTATCAAATTTATCCTCTACATTTTGTTGAGATAATCAACTTTCTGATGAAATACATTATTTTATTCCGGTGTGACGAATTTACCACTACACCGGAATTCTGACAACCGATGCCGATTGCATGTTGATGTTTTTATTCCTTCTGATGAGTAATGGTAGGGTTTGCCACAAGACAGTTGCCTAGTTATAGAGATATTGCCAGCTTTTAAAGCCACATCTAAAATGTGAAATCCTTTCTGCTGAATTAGCAGTTAGCACGTTTATGCATTTAATGAATGATTGAAATCAATGAATGAATGGAGAAATGAATGTATGAATGAAATATAGATTGCACGAGTATGAGCCCATAACCCACTGTGACCGTAGGCGAGAATCATAGAAGTTTTATTTGGGTACTGTAATGAAACTTTAACATTTGCAGAACCTTGACAGTTCACAAATTTGTCCATTGCTAGCTTATTCTTAGTACCGGGTAGCTTGGAACTTGGTCAACTTTGGGAATAAATTTATCAAATTTATCCTCTACATTTTGTTGAGATAATCAACTTTCTGATGAAATACATTATTTTGATAATCTCCCTCGTACTCATTACAGTATCAGCTTCTTGCTTACATTAGATGAAAGATTGAAGGCATGAATGAATGACTGAGTGAATGAACAATGAATGACTGAATTCTGAACGTTGTCTATGGTTTTATTTACTGCTTTTTTATTTATTACTGTACACACAGAGGCTTCATATATGTCTAAATATTAGCTTGTTTGTTACACACTGCTGATTGTTAGTCAATAACGAGTGCATTAGTTTGTGTTGAGTGAACTGTAATATCGCAAAACGATCTAGTCATAATTGTTCACGCTTCGATAACTGAGTAAGTGCATGTAATGCTTGATTGGTTGTTTATCCAAATATTAACCAAATAGTAGCATTTTTAATGGTGGGAGTCCTAAAATCATGCCACTGCTGGTGCTAAGAAATTGTTCAATTTACTGTCAAATTCAGTTTTTCAAATTTGTGGAAACCAATCTGACGTAAGAAATCCTGTGTACTCCATACGTCTGTCATCTGTAGGTTTTAAACTTGGCTACCGCAAATTACCATAAAAATCTTATAATACAAGCCTGATACCAACTTAACAGGCATGACTCATTGACCGTTTTTTGGTTTACCCAGTGATACTGAGTTTTTCGGGTATGCATTTAGGTGTACTGTTTGAACCCAGTATGGCAGTCTCTTTAAGTAGCTGTCGAATATGCTCTACCGTTATTTGTTTTCTGTGAACCACTATAACGTATTTATTTTCTGAAAATGTTCTTGCCTTTCGGTGTTACCTTTTTCTCAAGTGTTGCAGTGTTGTAAATTGAGTATTTATAGCAAAGTCGCTGTAGAAAAATGTATCAATACACATTCAAAAATAATAAGTCATGTAGTCGTTTTTTTGTAGCAGTGTTTGTCAGCGACCTATGCACAGTCGATGTTGTGCAATAAACTGTGCAGTAAATATGATCAGTGTCATTTGAGGTCAAATCAGTAATAACTAAGGAATCTAATACAAAGCGTGTATATCACGCACAGTTGTAACCAGAAATTTGTGCAGTTTATAGGTTGGAGAATTTCTATTAATTTTTAATATAAGAGCTTTTGGCACACAATGAAAGCTGAACATTTTATTGCTGTGGCCATGCGGAAATCAATACCTTTTCACATACAGTGAAGTTAGAATGCTGATTATTGGTTATCAGTTTCTATTGTCATTGTTGCACAATTTCTTCTATTTGTTGTTTATTCTGCTCATTACCTGCGTATCTGAGACATTTTTTTCATTGGTTAATTTTAACAATTGTATAATTACTTTTAACAATTGTACAGTTTGTGTAATTAAGGCCACTCAGTAATGAATAATAGCTTCGCTGGAGGCCTCTGTGTTATATGACTGATGTCTTTTTTCGGTTTTTCTGGCGCGAGATTTCTGAGCTTCCTCAGCCAATTGCCTTACAACTTTATTTTATAATTTAGGTCCCAAAATTTGGGGGCTCTTATCGAAAAATTTTGGGGCCAAAAACGCCCACAATGCGGCACAATTTCGCACAACTCTATACTTCAGTCAGGAGTGTCTTCAGAACGGATCTAAATATCGAAAGTTGGAAAACTATTTGCAGAAAAGCATTTGGTGAACTTCGCTTTACTAACATAAATTTAAAAAGTTGGGGATATTGATTTTTACCCATCCAAATCAGCTTGTTGGAAGACCATATTTAAGCAGACCATATTTTGGCCCCTAGCATGTACTACCACTTCACATTTTTACGTGTGCTAGACAATGACTAAAGTGTTCTAACACCCCCCGCCCCATGGGCATTGGGTCCCGCAACAATTTTTAGCAGTGAAAATTTAATAATTGGCAGAAAATTATAGCGTATTGGGGCCAATAACTTTGGGGCCAGCGGGAGTAACTTCACAAAATTTTTCCACGTAATTTGCCGCAAGGCATGTATGATAATTTGGTTACAAATTTTGTTGGGGCCTCCACCCTAAGTTTTGAGAGAACAAAAACACGTCAAAATTTAGCGCAATTTCGGACAACTTTAGGCTTTGATCGCGAATATCTCTGGAAGGGATCAAGCTACTGCACGGTAATATATCCAGACATCGAGTAGGAAGTTTACACCTGCCCAGTCTGGAATTTCGTACCAGAAATTATCAAAATCTGATAATTGGTTTTCAAGTTACAGTCAGAAATGTTGGGGATGTTTTTTTGAGACACATTGTAGAATTCGTCTGGTGGGAGGCGTTTTTGTGCAAGTTTTGGCATGCATCTTGAGGCGCATCGCCCACTTGCTCTTCATCGGTGTGTGCAACTGTTCGTGTTTGTTTTTATTCTTGCCGCATTCTGAATTCTGCACAGAAATTACTTTTGAATTAAATTATTGTATGGTTCGTTATCAATACTAGCCTAATTTGCTGAGTGATCATTATTTATATTCTTGGCTTATTTATCTTGCTCTGATGCTCTCCTGATCTTGTGAAGGACACGTGGCGTGTAGCGTCAGTCATCAGCTGATTACTGTATTCTTTTCACTGATGTCAGCGGCAAAATTCGCAGTATTTCCAAAACAGGAAAAGATTTAGGCGGCCAGTGCAGACAATTCAGCCGTCCGCGTGAGGTTTTTGACGCCCGGTGACCTTTGACTTTTTTTGCTGAAAATTGGCACTTGGCATTCTGATTACTCCTGCCCTGGGGAACGCTTTCGCCAATTTTTGTTTTAACGACATATTGTTTGCGAGTTGGAAACCCGTGCGGGACAGCAGACGCCTAATGCGGCCTGTATACAGGACGGCCACATAGTGGCTTCTATCTTTATACCTAGTGGGCGCAGCTTTCGCCCAGTGAAAAATAGGGGGATGTTTTGATAAGGTTGTAGGTCAAAACTTCCCCCTATTTTACCCCCCCCCCTTTTAACTTTGCAAACTACACCCTTAACAAAACTTTCGCCTTAGAGGGGAAAGAAGCCAAAAATGGAGGGGAGAAATTTGAGTCAGAAATTGGGGGAACCTCAGCCCAAAGCTGGGGGGAGTTGCGCCCGATTTTGATTCCAGATTTGGGGAATAGAAGCCAAGCACTGCAGCCACATAAAGCTATCCACAGCACAGTAGGCCTACAGTATGAACGACAAACAGCTCAACTAAGTAGTTGAACTGTTATAATTTTTTTATAGTTGCCGTTCTTCTGAACTTTTGCACTCAGTTAGGGTCTAGCCTATGTATATGTGGCGAGTCATTTCTCGTGTATGTGGGAGGAGTTTCATGAACAAGTTTATTCGCCACAAGGGCAGAAAACAGAACAAAACAGTAAGAACATTGCCTCTATGTCCTGTACCGGTACCAGGACCTTTCGTCTTCCATAGAGCCTATAGCCAATTACTATAGGCTTAGGCTTACCGGGAGGCCTACTCTGTTCTGGGTTAAGTGCACGTATTACCGTAGGCGTGATGTGTGTTGCTTGGTGGTGTAACGGTAACGGCCCGGACTGATGACCGAAAGGTCCCAGGATCGACGGGCTGGGGCACTGTCAGGTAACAACCTTGGGCAAGTTGTTCACACACGTACGTGTGCCTCTGTCACCAAGCAGTATAATTTGGTACCGGTCAAAAGGCGGTGACGCTTTCTGGCTGGAAGGTAACCGCGTTCCTGGTGGAAAGTAATGTTAGCCTACCACCGGTTTTATGACTGTCACATGTGGGCTGACTGCCTAAAGACCGGGATCAGCTCCGGTCCCTACGCTCGTTATTGAGTATGGGATACCTTTACCTTTTTTAATGTAATTCAATGCACTATTCAGCAATAATATACCCTATAAGCGCCAGTAAATGTAATGCAAGAGTTGCAACGTGCCCTCAGTGAGAGGCATGGGACTGACCCACAGAGGCAATAAGAATGTTGCTCGACTCTTCGCTGAGGTTCGGCAGTTTGAATACGTTGCACTGTGACACATGACAGTTTTTGCCACGAAACGACGCAGAGAAAGTTGACAAAATGGCTTATGCTTATAGTTTAGCTGTATTAAATGACGATTATCGAAATCAGCCAGATTGAGTTATACTTGGCTCTGGTCGGTCGTCTTAAACGCTGTAGTATCTGCAATAGGCCTAGCGTCTGCTAAGTAGTTTTCAATGGATGTAGTCAAGTAGGCTACACGTCTCAAGACTGGAAAATTGTTTGAAAACCTTGAGTTTTAAAGTTTTTTTTTATTTGTTGTGCAATTTAAATTAGGGTAGACCTAATATTTAATTTCATATTTTGATCATGATTTTGACTATTGCTCTTTGTAGAAAACAAGCATGGAAAATCGTGTTAAGTTTTTGGGTGGTAATTTTGTGTCTGATTTTCTTTAATTGTGCACTAACTACTCCCCCCCCAAAAAAACTAACATTTTTTGTCCGAAATCTCGGTTTTCCGGCCCTGATAATGCGTCTCGGATTACAGCAGACGTTGGACTGCCAGCAGCTGGTGTAGAGTGGTCACCAGCAAGCCCATCAATGTCGCCAGCGAAGAGGGCGTAAAACACGACGACTTGCCTCGAATCAGCTTTTGAGCTGCCTCGCTGAGATTCGGCGGTTTGAACACGTTGCACCTGTTCGCCTTGCAGTAGCACGTGATGGCGTGGTAGTCCGGCAGAAACTTTTCGTTCTCGTAGCACTCGTGTTCGCCTACGCTTGTGAAGCGCGTTCCGTGGGGTTCTTCCGGCGAGCACGTGCGCATCGTGTACTGTTTGTCTGCAACGAGACAACAACGTACGAGATACGATACGAAACGATAGGGCTACGGTATGAATTTGCGCTCAAAAACTCGGCTGTAATAAACGTTTTTTATATTTAAAAAAAAATTTCTCGTCACGTTTTTAAACGTTCTTTTATATCTGTGAACGTTTTTTTTATTTAAAAAAACGTTTATCAAAATTTTACCAATGACTCGAAAAGTAGTCTGCTGATGCTTGAATTGAAATTGCATTAAGTTCGTCTCTCATTAATTTTAACTATACTGCACCTACAGCACTAGGCATCAGGCAAAAAGGTTGAACAAATAAGGGCTAACGTTATCATTCAACGTTTTAAAACGTTTTTTTTTAATTTTTGCCAAGTTTTTAAAACGTTTTTAGATGTCTTTTTTTTATTTTTTGGAACGTTTTTTAAAATCTAGCCTAAAGCCTATGCACAAACTAACGAGTGACGAAACAAGCTGTCAGTTTAATCTAGCACAAGAACTGAAGTGCATTAGCCTAAGTGAAAATGGAACGAGAAAAACGAAACAGGAATAGACTACAGTTATATTGTAGGCCTATAGATAATTTGAGCAAAGCTTACGTGACGCGCTTACTTTAGTATTAGTAGCCTAATTTTACTTGATTTAACGGTTAGGCCTACCTATAAAGCCTGATAGTCTTTTAGGCCATACCAGCACTTTTCTTTCTTCATTAACCTAGTCTTACTGTATTCAGTCTTTCTACTCATTCGCTGTCCGATTCAAATAGGCGCTTGATTGATTTATACGAAAAAAAACAACAACATATAGAAGTCGACAAGTAAGATGACTGACGTCCTGTAGCAGTGTATCTGACGTAAGCGGTAACAGAGCATGACTGTCCCTCACACGTGACCGTCTCACTATGAGCCCTGACATAGGTACCGTCGCATTTTCCACCGCCGTCACCGTGTTCGTTGTCGCACATCTTGCACTCGTACATCGTGATCGGCGTTTCGCACCACACGTTCTTCGAGAAGATGGCGATCGTTCCGATCAGTACAACCAACAAATTAGTCATAGCTGTGCGTTGATACAAATAAAATACACTTTCCGAATTATCTTAGGCCTACTCGTCGGCTTTAGGATTGTACACTCTGCTGCAGAGAAGTTCCAACTACTGCAGCTGCAAAGACTTCACTGCTGACGTAATTCTCATTGTGGTGATTACTCTGAAATCAGAAGTAAGTAGGCCTAACAGATCTACGGAGGTGAGATCGTGAGAATAATGCCGTCGCTTCTTGTAACGCAAGTGATTCCGCCTATTGCGACACATTTCTCTCGGGCGCTGTCTGTATGTCTGTCACATTCGTGCTCCCACTTAAAGCGTTTGGCGAATTTAGATTCCATTTGGCAGCTGAGCCTAGGCCTACACTTGTGGGGACCGTCCAACAGCAACAGGTACTTGTACTTGTAGTTGAGGAACAGGTAGCCAACGCCCGAAGCTGTCCAGAAAGCTATGTATTGTCGAATATCGTCGAAACGGAAATTGGGAACGGCAACTTCAGTAAGTGTAGCCTACACAGACTATAAGGAAGAACTCGGTTTGATCTAAGGCGCTGCCTAAAATATAAAATAATTTGCCCCGAATCTGACAATTGCCATAGGCCTACTTGCGTCACGTTGAGTGTAGACCTCGTAGACTGTCCACCTAAATGTTTTTTTTTAATTTCTGCATCTTTAAAGTTTGAAATTATGAAGGCGTTACTTTCCGTGTGACAATATTCAATAGGGGGCCCTACACTTGAGTGATTTGACATCTGTACGTCAAATAGGGCCTAAGTTACCAATGACACCAATTAAAACAAAGCAAAAAAGCAAGACACACTCATACACACAATCTTGAACCTGAGCACTGTTACGCTAAGTACTGCAATAATAAACCTACTCGTCATAGCATACATTAAATACATATAATATACACTGCATAAGTGATAAAACACACGTATATATATTTCTGAATGTCAACATCAACATGCCGTTTGAAATTTCACCACATCTGACAGTTACAAACCTATCACGATAATTACGTGCACAAAACCTCATAACCCCCAGCTATATCACAGTCACGTTGCAACAATTAATTAGAGGCCTACATAAATCACTAAACGCGACTGACATAATAAGTAAAAAAGTTCGCCTAGACCTGTGCAATAACCGTGCCAGTCGCTCAATTTGTACTTTTTGGCCGACCGTTAAGGTCAAGCCTATGTCCCATTGTCACTGACCGTCATCTGTCTGTCTGTAAAGTAGGTACTGTGGACTGTGGTTAAACGCTACTTCCTATCCGAAAACTGTCTGAACAATCCACCTATTCCCCCCAACGGGGTACTGACTGCATCCCAAATACTTGCATTGCGAACTGTGGCCAAATAGCTTCAGTCAGCGGCATGGTTACTACTGACAGCCTATAGGAACTTATCAATGCCCTATCTGACGGCATAACGGAACAGTAAGTTTAACCTTTACACAAACACAAAACACAAAAATGGGCTATACCTAAAACTGGAAATGTAGGAATTTTTTGGCACACGTCAGTTTTTTCACCAACAAATACCAAATACAAATCTAGATCTATCAATAAAGCAGAAAAAAGTAAGGCACTGAGCAGATGTAAATGTCAGATGTGTACTGAACATGAGTACTGAACAGCTCTCCCTCAGCAACATTTCACTGTCACTGACGCTGCTGTATGGAAAGTGCTGCTCTTCAATGTCTGAAGATGTCATGTTAACCTGTCCACAACTTCAAACGTGTTTCGAAAATCTACTTCGCTGAACTACCCAAAAATGACATCACCAGCAATCTGCATCACCAAACCATATAGATGTTCATCAAGATCGTTAATATTATCATCATTCCTTTAAACCTTTGAAAATACGGTAAAAGCAAAAGTTAAAAGCGAAATGTGAAATGGAGTGACTAGAGGTCTAGTGCTTCATCAGGATCAACAAATGTTTCGATCATCAACATGGAGCTATTGCACTTCAGCAAAGCAAAGATAAGCTGGCAAAAAGATGTGGAAACCGGACATTTCCCCTGGACATGTCCCCCCGGACGTTTCCCCCCTGCTTTTCGAGTGCCTAGGACGTTCCCTCCTAGGCTAGTAACAACATATCATCAGAGCCAGCGCCAAGCTTGAGCAGAAATTTCTTACAACACCAAAAGCAACTCCGACTTTGAAGTCTCGTCGCCGCTGAGTATTTTTCAAACACAATGAGTCAATAGGCGCGACAATTAACAGCAATTAGGAATGTAGGCCTACGCTCCCACGAGACGATTAAACTCAACTCGATACAGAGTGAACCAGGAGAGTAGAAGTAGTTAACGCACACATTTTTTACGTAAGCTACATAAAGAAAGCAAAATCCGATGAATTGCATTATTGCAGACACTTTCCTTGCTGTGGCAAACACTGCGCTTTGAGTGACATTTTGACGTCGCCGTCCGCAGCTGTTTCTTCAAAAGTTGAGAATTGAGACTTTTTGAGAGTTGCCCTTTGTTTGATGTATTATGTAGGCTTATTAATGATAACACAACAATTTTATAACACAAGAATATTTGATGTTTGCTGCATTCTTCCACGCACCATGCTGACACTAAAAGTTATGCCACTATCAAGCGCTCGATCGATTCTCATGTAACAGCATAGAAAGGGGAGAAACGTCCGGGGGGAACATGTCCAGGGGGGAAATGTCCTACACCCAAAGATGTATACCATAGGTATCCAGTAACTGTGGTTGATTGACAAACGACAGCATCCCAAAAAATCTATCTACAGTATTGGCGCCACGAGTTTAAAATGCAAGCAGCTGAAAAATGTAAGTGGCTGACACTTGGATATTTATTACACTATCATAATTATTATTAGGCATACTACTCACACGGACAACGTGTATATGGCCATTTCAAGCAGAATCACAGTTAGCCAGTTGCCATCCTAATTCTTTATCTACACAGATAATAAGATCAGAGATCCATGAAGATTCTAGGCGTCCACACAGGAAGCTTTAGGTATTGGAATTTACTGTTGCAACTTGAAAACAGTTACGATACGACTGTGAACAAATAGGCTATGTACAGTAACAATGAACGCTATTTGCATAATCACAGCAATGCTGTCAGTAGCATGATATGAAACTGTCAACAAACTGCTGCATAATAACGACAATGATATACCAGGGTCATCCCAAAAGTTTCCGGGCTCGATATATTAGACAATAATATTTTCTACAATCTATAAATCAGTGAAACATACATCCTTTATGAACTCTAATGAGTCAGTTGCGGACATGACGTCCTTGTAATTTATGACGTCATATAGCTCTAAACTGAAACAATTTGGAGCGCAAATGCAAATAGCATAGATTCAGGCTCACTGTTGCACGACAATTTTCCAGTCTGTAGCTAGGTTTACCAAAGTGGAGCCCCGTGGCATCTGATTTTGTGAAAGCCCTAACAAATACGTTTGTAAATTTCTCATTTGAATACGTGAATATACAACAGCCTACATTTGCGCTAACCACAAATAAGAGCATTTGAGTCAATTACGACTTAGTGCAAATACGAGGGGCATTCAAAAAGTTTTGAGCCACAACATATTGGACAAAAATTTTTTATTGTCTATATATCAGTAAAAGGTACCTAATTCGTGTGAGCAGATTGTGGAAGTGACATCATTGTAATTTATGACATCATAGGACATTAAGCTGAAACGATTTAGTGCGCTAACACAAGCAGCATTTGAATCAGGCTGATTGTTGCATGAAACTTTTTCAGTCTATAACTGGATTTACCAAAGTAAGGCTCCTTGGCATCTGATTTTACGAAAGCCTGACATCTTCGTTTCTGAATTTCTCATTTGGTCTGTGAATATACTATAGCCTAATCTGTGGTACCTGGAAATCAAAGCACTTTAGCCAAAATACGACGCAATGCCAATATCTGATGCTATCAGAAAAATTTTATTAAAAATTTAACTGTTAATTATATCAGTTGTGTTAACAAAAGGCCAATCAGAATTTGTGACTAGTTACATGGGTCCCTGATG
>Ga0056128_1012518_pt1 | contig 10363 bp, 6 predicted proteins | sample WorMetLIZISLAND2_FD_71113 | JGI IMG/M metagenome (GOLD analysis project Ga0056128, IMG submission 71113) | Marine gutless worms symbiont microbial communities from Max Planck institute for Marine Microbiology, Germany - Olavius geniculatus... ... | reverse complement strand
GTCTAGACAGCGCATGGTAGCGATTGCAATTAGCTATTTAACATTTAGCTACTACATTAAATAGTTGTATAACCTACAACGAAAGAAAAATAGCCTGCGCCAATCACCGACAGACAGCGTCATTATCATTAGTCATTTTGTCGCACCGCACAACACTACGCTGTATTATTTTTTATTCTATGTCCGTTGTCAAGATACGTGTTTACATGTCTACGGCGTAGCAACGGTCCATCGCTAATGCAAAGTGCTGTTTATTTATACATTAATAATTTATCTAGCAAAAAGACCATGCAAAACAGATATAGTATAAATGTGACATTTCTAGATTACGAGTATAATTAAATTAAAGGTCTTATAAATAGATACAAAGAAGTTTTTTGTCGGACGATGTTGGAATCATATAAATTAGATGTCATAAGACACCTAAAAAGTGATCGTAAGACTTTTGTCGTAAAATTGTCGTAAGATGTTTTGTGAATTTGGCCCCAGTTTGATTTACACATTCTGTAACCAGATAAGCTCCCAAAAACAATAATGGAGCTTTTGCCTATACTATACTACATCAACTGATTTCTCTGAGGATATATAGATGCTCTACTTTTTTGGGACTACCGTTAAGCTGTACGCTTAATGGCTGACCCTTTGTCGTCGTTGTCGTTCGTCCGTTTGTTCATCTATAACGGATGTATTGTGGCTAAATGGTGTAATATAGAGCCTAGGTTGCTATTGATCACTAACAGGAAGTCGCATACTGACCTTGGAGGCCGTTACACGCGTTTTTCGATGAAAAACTGGCCATATCTCGGAAACGGTGAGAGATACGGCCTAGTCACGGCCTAGATACAGTCACTAATAGAAAGTTGCATACGCCCTGGCAGACGAGATGGAAATCATTAACCCTGGATGACCTTAAAGGGTCATAATGCACTATGCAATGCCAATTGTGTGGTATTGTGGCTAAACGTTAAGTCTGCGATGGTACCACAGGATACAGTGGTGACAGCTTCCTATCAGCTGTCAATAGTAACCATGTGTCCATCTGCAGTGGTTTGGCTGCAATTTTAAATGGAATGTTTCAAGCTATAAGTGACCATATCTCAGAAATGGTGAGACTTTGGCGCTTTATAAATCATTTACTTACTTACTTACTTAGAAAGTGGCATACGCCCTGTCAGACGAGATGCAAATCATTGACCTTCGATGACCTTGAAGATCAGTAGTGCAACAGCAACCGTATAAGCTGTAGCACATCTTCCCTAGCAAAGTGTTTTTAGTCAGAGGAGAATTGGTGCTGCCTGCGTATCGCCACTTGCCAGCCAAAGGAAGTGATTATCACATTACGTTATGTTTACTTTGTAACGTGTTAACCATTAAACACTGTGTACTTTATATTGGTAGAATGTGTATAACGCTCATTTTGCACTGTAATTGTAGTTACTTTTGATTAAACAGGTTAGAAATGTATGTATTAACACTTATCTATTTCATTAAACAACTTTTAGAATGAAAAAGTGATGCTCCGAGTCTGTTATACTAGCGTTCATTGTAGCTTTTGACAGCAGCGTGCATGCAACTAAGTCACCTCTGAGAAATCGCTTTCTCTCCGCGATTGGAAGTCGAACGCTGGGCTTAATAGTTTGTTTAACAAAGGTATTAAGGTATAACAAACACGTTTTTTTCCAGAAGGAAACAGAAAATTCATTTTTAAACATTTCAACTGTGACGATTGTCCTACCGCTGAACGAGATGTCGAGAGTTGGCAGAAATTGGCACTTCTGGTGGAAAGACGAGAGTTTCACGCCAGGTCATCACCTTACGATATGTCTCCTGAGGACTCTCCGAACAAAATGGAGGATAACCTGATCAGTGAACAACAAAATTCATACACGAAAATGATAAAAAGCATACCACCTAAAAATATGACAAGATGGTACAATGGCAAGAGATAGGTGAAGTTAACGACAACTCCAAGAATTTCCCTAAAAAGCTAACAGTACTAACCCAACTCAGTGTAGAGTAACTTTATTGGTCTGACAGATCACTATCACTGACATTGGTCTGACAGATGCTACCACTTGGGCCCACAGTTTTCTGTGGAAAATTCTGCTAAATTCTGCAGGCCAGTTTCCAAAATTCCGCAACTCACTGCGGGTGAATCATATAAATTCCGCACTTTACCGCAGTCTTACGTTTTTTAAGTAAACTGAGCTCTATCCTGTTCAGAAACTGTAGTTATTACAGGCTGGCACATTGTGCTTAGTTATGCTAGTAACATACAAAAAAAATTATCAATCATTTTTCCTTTTCAAAAGTGCAATCTGTTAAGTCGCATTGTGTTTATTTATGATTGTGCCGTATTGCAATGGCTATTAGAAAGGCTCACAGCTTTAGGCAGTTTAGTGTGATATTTTTCTGTGATGTAGTTAGCCTATTTAATTATGTTATTTAGCTGACGATCGTGCTGCTTATCAGTCATTTCCCAATATCTGCAAAATTCTGTGAAATTCCACGAAAATATCAAAATTCTGCGGAAAACGGCAAATTGCGCAGCTTGGCTAAAAATTCCGCGGCCCGCATATAACTGTGGGCACTAAGCTAAGCTAAGACACACTAAGCAGCCTAAGCCTCACTGATATGCCATGTATTAAGACGACAGGAGAGACCACTTAAACGGAAAAGAAACTAGACTGAACTGTTTACCGATCAGCATTTCGTACATGATGACCCCGAGTGACCACCAATCACATGAGCTCGTGTAACCCGTCTGCTGGAACACTTCCGGCGCAATGTAGTCCGGTGTGCCAACTGTCGAGTACGCCTGAACAATGCCAAACACTTTCAAACTAACTATTCACAGTAGAATCAATTACCAGGCATGCCTACCTAAATCAGACTCGAATTATTACTTACTACGCTACTATAAATTACTCACCACGTAAAACAGTCGAAACTGAATGCAAACTGCTACTGCTGCTATTATTACTGCTTATGGTTTCAGGTAAAGGCAAATTAATTTTGCAAACTCACTCCAAACACTGAAGCCTGCTGTGCTAAACAATGCTCTGAAAGTGTTTTACGTATAAAGTAATAAACTGAAACAAAAAACAACTAACAAGAGCTCGACGTTTGTTTCGCCACGACTGCTTCTTGGAATCCATCGGACTTGACGCTGCACAATAACACATGCAACCGCAATGCAGTACACCGATAACCAATGCATCGTGATGATTTCTTTTCACCACAGCAAAGACAACTCTGCAGCATTCTGCGCTATAAGCATCTCTACATCAATACAATACAATCAGTCATTTTCAAAGTGCCAGTTATGGAAAATGTACACCGTGCCTTAATAGAAAAACAGTAAAAATTATTTTCAGCATAACTTTGTCAAAATGCCACCAACTTTATTAATTTTTGGCACGAAAATGGCCACGACAATTTGCAACAATTTGTAGCATCTACGTTTTACACAGTAGTGTGTTGACACAAACTAAGTGAGGTGGAATACGAGTAATTCTATTGTCTTCGCTATTGTTGTGCTAAAAATTATCAAATTTGGTAAAAATTTGACAAAATTATGACAAAAACAATTTGACTGTTTTTTTATTGAGACACGGTGTACAGGGGCAATGACAAAGATATTAATATAAGCCACAAAATAGTTCAGCTTTTAGCTGACATCTGCAAAGATGACCGGTGTTATTTTTATTGTGGACATGATCAGGAAAGCTGTAAGCAGATCTGGCAAAGTCATGCTATTCAGATTTAGTCCTTTTGTGTAACACTTCACAGATGTTCAAATGTGCTACTGCACAAATGCCAGTGAGGCCAGTAAGACACAGTTGTGTAAAAACAATTCAAACTAAGCTCTTCATTCTACTGACCAATGAACCATTAACGATAATGATGATGATGATGAAGGATGAATAAACTTTAGCGTGGCGTTAAGTCCGAAGACTACAAGGACACGTAACAATAAGCCTAAACAGTTAAGTCACGTAATAGTAGTCAGTGCAATGAGACGTTCTTAGTCATGGCTGTAAGACCAGGCAAAAAGTTCGGTTTTCAGTCTGCTGCGGAAAACTTGCATTGAAGGCGATGACCAGACTGACTCCGGCAAACTGTTCCAGACCGATGCAGCAGTCGCTGGAAAGGTGTGGTCGCCAATGGTAGAACGCACAGTGCGTGGAGCGACCAGCGCTGATGTAGTCGAAGAGCGAAGTCGCCAACGTGCGTTGAGGTGTGACACGCGCTGAAGATCTGAAGCCAGGTAGCAAGGTGCAGAGCCAAGGAGGCAGCAATACACTGGCACTGCCAGCCGGAACGAAACGCATTCTAGCATCCGAAGCCAGTGTAATCTGTGCAGTAACAGCAGAATGCGGTCCTGACGACAAGCTTTAAAGATCAGCCATGCAGTGGCGTTCTGCACAGACTAAAGCCTGTCCATGAGTTGCTTCGGAAAGCCAGCAAGAGTTGTGGAGCCGTAGTCAAGCCTGGAAAAAACCAGCGCCATGATGAGCGACTGCATCATGTTGTTTGACACAGACTGGCGTATACTTCGTAGTTGTCGAAGAGCAGCAAAACACTTCGAACATGTCTGAGTGACTTGGGTATGCATTGTCAAGTCAGCGTCAATGAAAATACCGGGATCGTGCATGCATCTGACAGGCGACATGAGATCAGAGCCAACAGCCAACGGATCGGAAGGTAGCTGACTTTGTCGACGGGCTGAAGTGCACCACAGTACTTCTGTCTTGGATGCATTGAGCTGAAGTCGAACGCATCCAATCAGCGACGACAGCGACACAGTCAGCAACACGTTTCCGGAGACTGCCGGTGTCCCCGGATCGACAGAAGCTGTAGATCTGGATGTCGTCAGCATATAAGTGTGGATACAGTTCAAAGGATTCCACCAGCTGTACCAGATCTGCTGTATATAGAAGAAAGAGCATCGGCCAAAAGACCGACCCCTGTGGGACTCCACACAACACTGGTAGTGGAGTCGACCTGGATCCAAAACAGAAGACGTACTGAGTGCGGTTGGCGAGGTTCGAACTGATCCAGGTGTGAACGACACCGTTGACGCCGTGGGAAGTCATCAAACGACGCAGTAAGATTGGGTGATCAACAGTATCAAATGCGGCAGACAGGTCGAGCAGTGTTAGCATCGACAGGTCGCCGCGATCAGCGGCAGTCAAAATGTCCGACTGGACTTTGAAGACCGCCGTCTCAGTTGAGTGTTGTGCCCGATAAGCAGACTGGGTTACACTGAAGTGGCTTGGTTACTAAACTTATAAAAAAGTGCATACTACTTCAATGAATGACTGTTTGCAGAGAAGAAAACCATCTCGGTGTATAACCAACATCAAGGTCAACTCAGCCTTCCATTCCTCCAAGGAAAGCAAATCAAGTACCACGTGGCTTGGATGCAATTAAGGCAGGCACGCTCACCTTTGTCAGTTGGCAGATGATCCCATATGCCAAACGATGCTCCGTAGCTCTCTGATTGTTTTCCCATGAAGAGCTATACACCACTTCAACTTTTTTTTTAACTTATACCATTTAACATAACATAACATTCCATAAGCAGTAAAGTACGTATACAGACCTAAGTCGTTAGGCTTAGCCTGCTTTAAATCTTTGTAGAACTCTGTTCTGTGGGATTTCTTCAAGCCAGTGCAAAGTCCGAAATCAGACAGTTTGATGTGACCCTGAATGGAACACACACATGCGGCATACAGCAATGCTATACACTTAGCACAAGATTTAACCAAAATATATATCTGAGCACAAACTCAGGTCAATAAAAATAACAATAATAATAACAATAGTAACAAAAGTGGTGTGACCTGCCAAATTTTCCATGGTTACTCAAGGTTAGGTTTGGGTCCTTTAAACATAACTTATGAAGTAGGTTTGGACTTCCTTCCCGCTTTATTTAGCATCAAAACAATAGTGTATTGACGATAATAAAAGTATCATGTTATTATCATTATCATTATTATTATATAATATTTTTAAAAGCATCCAGACAATGACAGGTAGCTGTTCCTGCTAACTAATACACATTACATAATGAAAAATATGCACAGTCGGCATATTTTTAGCATTTCCAGCCAATACGGTGCCAATCTGTAGAACAAAATATGACAAATATATGTATATGCAAAAATATATGACAAATACATGACCCCCCACCATCACTTCTGCACCTTAACTTTCAGCCTTCAAACAGCATCTTAAGACTTATCTTCATCGGTCATAATGATACCTAGTCATTCACTCACGTGATTTAGCTATAATGCGTATTATATAGGTGAAAGGTGCTATACCCCACAAAAAGCATAGGCGGGGTGCTCATCTCCCTGTCTATGGCCTTTGAGCCCGTAGGTGGATAGACCACTTAAGTCCGTGGTGCAGTGCGAAGCCAGACCTATGGTTACCTTCCCAGCTGCAGAGCGTCACCGCCATTTGCCGGTACCAAATTATACTGCCTGGTGAACAGAAGCACTTGTATGAAAACAACTTGCCCAGAGTCGTTACCTCAGTGTACTGGCTGGGGGTCGTACCAGCAACCTCGCGATCACCAGTCCGACATTAATTAGGCCACGTAAAAGGTCCTTGGCCACGGTCAAACTCACTCACGCAATTTATGTAGATTTAAATTAGACATTTAACCTCACATATATAATATGTCAATTTGAGCTTCATAAATATATGACATTAATGTGTGATTTCAACTGAAATGCGGCATTACATTATGTTATGTGAAATATTCTAGTCTATCAGTGCTCCTGGTGACGTCATGACCCTAGCCCATATACATCATGAATATTAATGGCCTAGGCGACAACGTCATCATTCTAGGCTAGGCCATTAATATTCATGATGTCCTGCTAAACTCATGATGTCACCAGATGCCATCTTGGCGGTGCATTTTCTACGTCATCTGGTAGATCATCGATTTCAACGGTAAATTTTTCGGTGTTGACAAAATGCTAGGCGCTGATATTACTGTCAAAGTCAAAAAGAAAATTCTGCACTTTTAGGAGGAAAAACTGGATAAAATGTACATGTCAATTATGGTGCCCATGGACCTTTAAACACCTTTAATGTAACGATGATGACGACGATAATAATGATGCAGCAAGTTACATGTTACATTACTGACCCGTGAGTCTAGCAGCAGATTGTCGGGTTTAATGTCTCGGTGGATAAAGCCAAGCCGATGTATGGAGTCAATGGCAAGGACGGTCTCGGCGATGTAGAACTGCGTCTGTTCCTCCGTCATTGTATCTTTCTTCATCAGCAGAGTCATCATGTCGCCTGAACAACCAATACGAACAGTCCTACATGTTGATTTTGCGAGGTTCCAAACTCGGGTTCCACATTTTTTTGCCAACCACAAAACAAAGTGCACCATAACATGACACCATTATTGGATGAGAAACCGTACTTTGCAATGCCATTTCCAATCGTATTGGATGAAGAAACATGTCTCTTGTTCTGTTAGAAAGATATTCGTGATAAAAGTCAAAAGTTGTCTGAAATCAAGCAAAAATAAACTTTAGATGGACACTTTTGTCCCAAAATTTTATTACAGGGAGATAACCCCCAAATTTTGGGACTGGTTTCCAAAATCACACCTAGCAAAGTTTATAAGCGATTAACTGTAGCACCTTAAAATTATCTAATAAAAATATCCAAAACCAAGTCACAGTAATATCATAAATGACAGCTTACCTTAACGGATTTAATATTCCCCCAAATTTTCATTTTTAATGTCTACATGGCAAAATGAGTGTACATTAAAGACAAAAGTTTTTTTTAAAGATATTATGATTAAATTAATATCCAGCTGGGAGGAAAACGATGGAAAACATGCTGCACAGTTACCTCCGGGCAGAAATTCCATGACAAGGTAGAGATTGAGGGTGTCCTGGAAACAGTAGTACATCTTGACGACCCACTGATGATCTGCTTCTACTAGAACATCTCTCTCAGCACGAACGTGAGCCACCTGACAGTTGTAACGGTCATGTTGGTGTAAAAACTTGTTTATGGCCCTCGAGACAGGTAAAGAAAAGAGGCTGTACCCTGAGGGCCTTAGGTGGGATGCTCATCTCCCATACGTTGGCCTTTGAGCCCGTAGGTGGATAGACCATGGAGTCCATGACGTGCAGCCAGTGCGACGATAGACCTATGGTTATCTTCCCAGCCGCGGAGCATCACCGCCCTTTGACCGGTACCAAATTATACTGCTTGGTGAACAGAGCCACACGTGTGTGAACAACTTGCCCGAGGTTGTTACCTGGCAGTGTACCAGCCGGGAGTTGAACCAGCGACCTTGGGATCACTAGTTCGACAGACTAGCAAGCCACACATTTCAAGAGAGGACACCACAATAAACTAATTATCACATTCATCAAAAAACCAATCAAAGCAACACAACAGTCATGACAGTCACGACAGACTGAATGCTGACAATATGATAACCAATAACCTGCCACGGTAACAAGTCAGTAAGTCGACATATAATTGATCCAATATAAATACTTAACAGAAGTCATGAGTCTTCTGATACACATGAGCTCAACGGTTGGATTTACTAATAAAAAGAGACAAGTCCTGATGCCAAAATGTTTGAATGCCTTTAGAAATTGCAAGTCAAAATTAACCACATCCTTTCCTGCAGCTTGAAGAAATCTGCAGTAAACATGACCAAGTCACAGACAAGTGCTGTGCAAATTTTCATCAGTCGGGGAATATTTGCACCCACTGAAAGTGGTGAGTCTGATAAGAGAAAGTGGCCGGTGCAACGGCTGCTGAGTGCTAAGCCCTGGCTGCTAGGTCTGAATAATCAGCTGATAGAACACAGTTCACTCAGCCGGTGAACAACAAGCAGACTCTGTGTGTGTCTGTGACAAGTAATACAGGCACGGACCAGTAGCCTACCCAGAAATGTGAATTAAGAAGCTCGCCTCCCTTCTCCTCTCCTCCCTTACCCTACTTTCCCATTTTCTTCCCCCTTTCCCTCTTTTTCTCTTCCCTCCACTACCATTCCCTCTCTCTTTCTTTCCTCCTCCTTTCCCTTTTCCCTTACCTCCCTCCGCTTTGAAGTAAAACCACCAGATTCCATGGGTCTAGAGAAGTGCTTGAGCTCCCCCAGCGGGGTCTGCAGCGGAGGTCCAAGTCCCCAGCTGAAATCAAATATGGGACATTAGTTGCCTTCAAATACGAGATCTAGTGGCAACATTTTATTATTTTCCCGACTCTGTATTATCTTTTTTAACAAAACATTCAAATTGCGGGCCTCAGCCCCCTTGTCTACGCCACTGACACGAACCATTCATTCACACGTGATTGCAAGGCAAGTACAGTAGTCATCAGCAGTAGCCAGACCAAAGCATAGCAGTCAGCAGCAGTGCCTCACAGGTGCTGCAGCTTATCTAGCCATAATTGATTCACTGCTTCAGGCTATGTTACATGCACTAAGCAGAAGTTCTGCTATAACTACCTAAAGCAAAGTTCCTTTCTGGAACCCTGAAAATACATAAGGCAGCGCTGATCTCCGCGTCCTCAACCCTCAGCCAGACACCAGTTTACACTGCAAGACCAGGCATCTTACGGGTTTGTGCTATGCGCGGTGTGCCTGTTCACGCCCCAGGTTTTGCCGGATCCCTTTGACCTACCCAAGAGGGGATGGCCAGGCTGAGTTGACCAGACCGTTAACACTGGATGCACAGTAGACCACGGCGCCGTTGGATAATGTCATTTGTGTCGACTTTCCACGGCGTCGAAGTCGATGACTGACCAGTCACGCTGCCGTCAAATTTTTTTTGCACACTGCCCGGCGCCCATCGCTGTCGCATTTAAGGTCTAGTTTTCGACGCAATCGCTGAATTTGTCGACCTTCATTTATTACAATATTTGCAAAGAGTCCTAAGTCTGAAATAAGTCAATTCAGTTCAGTTCATCTCTTCTCTGTTGCTTTGTACAGGGTGCGGCAAAAAAATAGCCCCCTAAAGCTTTTTGCCGTTTTCTCAGCAACCGCTTGGAATTTTAACATGGAATTTTACAGGTTCATTTACAGAAACGTTCTACATCTAACTGCTAAGTGAAATATGATTCTGTTGAAAAACGACAAAATTATAAACTTCTGAACGTGACCGCCTACCGATTTTTCAGCATCAAAAATGTTTAAGCAAAAAATGCTATTTAATTTTCAAAAACCGGTTACCATGTTACTGCCGATGACGTCACAGTGACGCTTTGACAAACAGTAATTTATTTTGTTTATAAATTATCATTAAATTGTCGTTCTTTTCAAGCAATCGCCGGCTGCCCACCGGATTCATCTTCC
>Ga0056128_1012513_pt1 | contig 10366 bp, 1 predicted proteins | sample WorMetLIZISLAND2_FD_71113 | JGI IMG/M metagenome (GOLD analysis project Ga0056128, IMG submission 71113) | Marine gutless worms symbiont microbial communities from Max Planck institute for Marine Microbiology, Germany - Olavius geniculatus... ... | reverse complement strand
TGTGTTTGAAACTTGTGGCCAAACTTGGCATTCCACGTTCGCCAGAACTGATTAGGATCTTTAGCACACAAGGCATCATTAAGCTCATTCGAGAAACAGGACTGTGCCTGGCATCGCTTCAACTAGCCCGAGTAGGTCATCAGACTGCTCGACAGACAGCCGAAAGAATTGCTGGAACAGAGCTGGGTCGAAGCGTAGCTACTGTATCAGATGCTGATATTCGCCCTGGTCATCCCGGTTGGCGATGACAAAGTGAATCCTAAATCTAGGCCTACGTTTTCTTTTTTTCTTACGCAACACACATGTGCAACAAGCCGCTGCTCCCAACAGCAACAAATCTTCGCATTTGTCGGCCATATTAACTCATTAATATTCTTCCCACAAAATGTCTTCGCCCCTTTCAAACGCAACGCAACGCAACGCGCAGCCGTAATGGAAATAGACCTTAATGCGTTTTGAAGGAGTACCCAATGTTGAGGCCTCCATACGGAAGACTCCTTGAATGTAAGAGGTCGAAATTTAGATAGTTTAAAATGGACGTTTTATGCTAAAAATTTAATAGGCCTACGCAGGTTGTCGAGGTTTATCTTTGGCCACTTCGGCCCCATTTACTCTCAAAATGTGCGCCGTAGCTGAAAATTGCAAGAAAGCACTAAAATGTTCTATCGTTCAAGGTTAAAAATCATTCAAGGTCATTGATGTTGACCCCATTCTTAAGCTCGTCACTAATGCTTGTTATGATAAGCAGCATGTCGGTGCCCATCTGCAACTGTTTTCACGCTAGACGAGTTAGGCCCAATAGCGGTAGCAATAACCACTGTTAAGGGGGTACCTCTTTTGATACCCGCCTGCGCAGGCCTTCTTGAACCTAGAAGGTCGAGACTTGTATTGCAAAAATTTGTGTTAATTGCAAAAAAATTCATATGCAGGTTGTCTCGGTTTATATCCAGCCATATCGTCGCAATTCACTCCTAAAATGTGCGCTGTAACCAAAAATTGCGAAAAATTTAATAAAACCCTCTTTTTTGGGGGGGAGGGGTTCAAGGTCGTTTAAAGTCATCCATGTTAATAAATTTAAAAAGTCCTTGTTATGATAAGCAACATGTATGCATCTATCTGCAACCGTTTTCACGCCGCACGAGCCAATAGCAGTAAAGTAACCACTTTTTAGGAAGGTACCCCTCTTTGATGCGCAGGTCTCTTTGAAGTTAGAAGGTCGGGACTTAAACTGCTAAAATCTACGTTTAGTGCCGAAAATTTTGTAGGCCTACGCAGGTTTTTTTGGTCTATATCTAGCTATTTCGGCGCAATTTACTCTTAAAATGTGTGTCGCAGCCCGAAATCACGAAAAATTCACAAAAATCCCTAACTTTGTGGGCTTAAGGTCGTTTAAGGTAATTGATGTTTGATAAAACAAAAAAGCCTGTGAGCAGTGCTTGTTATGATAAGCAACATTTCTCTTTCTATCTGCAACCGTTTTCACACTAGACGAGCCAATAATGGCAAAATAACGTCTTTTTAGGGGGTACCCCTTTTTGACGCCCTCGTTCAAAAGAAACCCCCTCACACAAGGGCACGATATTTCGCCACCATAAAGTCTTTGGGGCAGCCCAAAGTAAAGATTTCGTGATCCTAGCTTGCACCGTTTTGGCACAGTACAGCAGTGTGACAGACAGACAGACAGACGCCGGGCCATAACTAAGACGCTCGAGGCATTTTGATATCGTGCGTAAAACAAGTCATTTGAGCAAAGCTCACGTGACCTGAGATAACAGTGGTCCTGCCACTTTGGCAATCAGTGTAGGCCTACAGGAATAATATATTAATGCATCTTGAAAGAGTACTTAAATTTGAAACCACCGTACGGAAGACTCCTTGACTTTAAGAGATTGAAACTTAGATTCCTAAAAATGTACCTTCCATGCTAAAAAAATGTCATACGCAGGTTGACCAGGTTTATCTCCAGCCATTTCGGCGCAATTCACTCTTAAAATGTGCGCTGCATCCAAAAAATGCGAAAAATTCACTAAAAACCCCTTTTGGGATTAAGGTCGTTCAAGGTCATCGATGTTAATGAATCTAAAAAGCCTGTCACCAGTGCTTGTTATAATAAGCAGCATGTCTGTGCCTATCTGCAACTGTTTTCACGCTACACGAGATAATTGCGCTAAAATAACCACTTTTAGGGGGGGGGGTAGTCGTCTTTGACGCAAGCCTGCGCCGGCTTCTTTAAACTTAAGGCGTCGGGACTTGCACTGCTAAAATTCACGTTTAATGCTGAAAATTTTGTAGGCAAGTTGCCTTGGTCTATTTCCAACCATTTCGTCGTAAATCAGTGTTGAAATGTGCGCTGCATCCAAAAGTTGCTAAAAATTTACTAAAACTTTTTTGGGGGTTCAAGGTCGTTCAAAGTCATCGATGTTGATAAATCTAAAAAACCTGTCGTCAGTGCTTGTTATGATAAGCAACGTGTCTGTACCTATCTGCAACCGTTTTCACAATATACGAGCCAATAACGGCAAAATAACGTTTTTTAGGGGTACCCCTCTTTGACGCTCTCGTTCGAGGGGAACTCCCGCACCCAGGGGCACGAAATTTTGTCACGATAAACTAGACACCTTGCGGCAGCCAACAGTGAAGATTTCGTGATTCTAGGTGTCGCCGTTTTGATACAGTGCCAAGGTGTGATGGACAGAAAACGGACAGACAAACGCCGGGGCCATAACTAGGACGCGCGAAGCATTCTACTATCGCGCGCAAAAACTGGACGTTATATCGTTCAGCAGCATGGACATAAGCGTACGTGGTAGCGTCACTATTGTCTTTTGGTGTTTTCATCAGATCTGTTGGATATCGATTTCAATAAACATCTTAAACGGGTCGACGCAATGCGTGTTTTCCAGACATCGTTTCTGTCAAACAGGTTCGACGGCATGGTCGTCGTATAAATTTAGATCCAGGCATTTGCGAAATGTCGTCTTTGTCGACATCGGTCGGTAGACGTCAACAGCAAATCGATATGTTCATTGGTGTCTCGACACACTCGCCGTCGCACCAGACTCAGCTGTACATAATTATTTCTTGGTTTATTTGATGTCGAATCGGAGGTAATTGGTGAGTCTGCCACTGTCCGTGATTCTGGCACCGCGCATTCCGTTAATTACATGAAAACTGTTTAATCTTCTTGCCCTTCTTGTGTCCGTGCCTGCGTCATGCTTTAGGAATAAGCAAGCTGTTCTTCTCACCAATCATGAAGCCGAGATTGGCAGAAACATGCCGTTCTGCTTTTTCACGTTTAAAGTCAAAACTTAACAAAATGAGTTCAAAGGCAAATTAAATTTTGTTCAAAATTTACTAATTTCGAGATTTTTTGTAGAGAAACTAAAACTCAAAACTACTCAACATTTAAAAGAAAAGTTTTCGTTAATATATCAAGATATAGGGCCTTCACACATCCAAAAGATTGTAAATCGTTCCCTCTACAGCAAGAGTGGAAAATTTGTTAAGTTTTAACGTGTTTAAAAATTCATTTTTTAAATAGCAAAATTTAAAAAAGGATATTTCGCGCTTTTATTTCGCGTTTAAATCTACGCCAAACGGCAAGAGTTTTATTTAATTAAGTTTATCTCTAACTTTGGAAAGTTATGCCGTATTAAACGTGATCCCGCATAGAATTTTTACATTTCACAACGGATTTGTTATATCCACTTACGCTGTACACTAAAAGCTCTTTCGCGAATCTTTCCGTCCACTAAAAGTAAGTTTGGCGTATGCGGTTTTGACATCAGAACTTGCGGACCGAATTTTTTTTAAAACCCATACTCTCTGATGGCCAGTTTTTTGTCATGCTATGGACGCTATTTATTCTGCGTAGACACTAGGCTGTTTTCCATTTTACCTAACTATTTGAGCATGTATCACGGGTTTATTTTGCTAAAAGTTTAAACATCAGATCGTTTAGTGATGGGGTAAAATAGTTTTGTACTCATACGTTAGGGACTTTGAGGTAAGTGCTGAACATATTATGCATATGTTAATGATTATGGCTGTGGTTTATGCAAATGTCCAGCAATTTGTAACTTAGCGTATTGCAAGCGTCATAAATTAACTTGAACAACTTAAGATCGAACGTGTTTGGTGTGCTATATAGTAGGATGAGAACTTTGTCAAGAAGTGGAAATGTTTAAGATGGCGTTTTAAAGTAGACTGCGAATGTTTGCTGCTTTTAAGAGAAAACATTCCAAGCAGATAGACTGACCGGTGCATTCTGAGCTGATGATAATGACTGCTTTTTCATCGCATCTCAGTTGCAACACGTACGATGCGCTAATGCGGTCTCTTTGAGTTCCTAGAGCGCGTAGAAGTAATTCCAGCCACTACAATTCCAACACAATGCTTCCATTTGCCGGCTACTTGCAGAATAGAGAAAGAAATAAGTATTAAGAGTTAATATTACCGCCGATCAGAAAAAATTATTTTAATATGAAAATTATACCGGTAGTCCATAGGGTTATGTCTGTCTTTGTGCTGGCGCGACGAATAAAGGTTTGCGTTCTGTGTGCGTTTTATAACATAAAACGTTGTATTTTTAAGTGCACCAAAATGTGATTACTGCCGTAGATATAACAAATGCAAAAAATGGCAGAAGGAAAGGAGAAAAGGAAGATAAAAATCTGAGCTGGCATTTGTTCATGCTGTTTACGTTAATGGCGACAGTGCAGCAAGGACGAGTGGGCAGAAATAGCACTTGACATGAGCGAAGTCAAAGAAAGAGAAATCGAGACGGATTGCAAGCGACAGAAATGCATTTTCGTCCTGGACGTGGACGTGGCGATGTGACCTTATAGCGAGGAGTAAGCTGGGAAGCTGATTTCCGTGTCCTGTCCGACTGCCACGTGCCTTATTCTTGCCTCGTTCGATGGACTATGAAGCCGAACGACCGAATATCCGACAGAAATTCCATATAATCTGACGACAGTCGCAGTGTCAACAAAGCAGAGTACACATCCTCGCAGAACACTTCGCTGGCTTCTTTATGTGCGCTCCGTCAACGACCGTCTGTTGGATTCTCTATGTTCAATGTTTTTGTAGTCATTAAATGCTCACCAGACTTCTTTTTCAGCTGTTTTTTTTCATTTCAGACTTTTATGTATGTGGCATTATTGTATGTGTTTCTTGATTATTTTTGATTTTGTATATCCAAGCACTCGCTGTTGTCATTTCGATTTCTTTTGGCACGCACAGTTTTAGTTATGAGCGCTAGATAGAACCGACAACTGGAATCAACGGCGTGCGAAAGCATTTGTTCGACTTCTTTGCTGTGCGCCGTATAAGTACGTGTATTCCAAGTACACCTATTATTTATTCATTACATTTGCATGTTTTGTAGCATCATTGCGAAGTAAAAACAAAATTAAACTGAAAATTTGGGGCAAAACAGAACATGAGTCCGCCCGGCGCCTTAAGTCCGATTGGGGGAAAATATGAAGGAAGTGAAATTCCCTCCGTAGCAAAGTTACGTGGCCCGCACTCAAATGCATTAGTATACGCAAAACGCGCACTATTGACTTAGGGTGGGTAAACATTAGCCGCGTAATCTCTGGTGTTAGTGGACCAAAGTTCACCAATTTTTTTTATTCAACGCGGGATTAATCGTGCTTGATAATGCTTTTTACAGCTTGTCGATATCTCTATTCATTTCAGAGATATTTGCGGTCAAACTCGAAAGTTGTAAAACGTACTAAATTTTGGACGTTTTTGCCCTTCCAAATTTTAAGGAAGCGGTGACCCCAAAAGTTGCACACGTGTTATCACCCCCATTTAGCAGCACGTCACGTGACAAAGTTTTATGAAGCTACTCCTTTTGGCTCCAAAGTTCTCGCGGCTAATACGCACATTTTGAGCCAATTTTTGACCCCCTTTGAAAAAAGTTGTAAAGGCGGCCCCCGTCCGCGGTGGGGAGTGCGCTAGTAAGACTTGACCATTTTTAGTAGTGTAAAAATTTCGGGACGCAGCACCCCCTGGTGGTCGAAATATGACCTTTCGAAAAAATCGATTTAGGTGGGTAAACGTTAGCCGCGTAATATGTGGTGGTGGACTAAACTTTACCAAATTTCATTGTTCAACGCGGGATTTGTTAACGCCGTTTACCGCTTGTCGATATCTCTATCCAGTCCAGAGATATTTGCGGTCAAACTCAAAAGTTGTCGTAAAACGTACTAAATTTTGCACGCTTTCTGCACTTCCAAATTTTAAGGGGGCAGTGCCTCCTAAAAGTTGAATTCGCGTTATCACCCCCATCTAGCAGCACGTCACGTGGCAAAGTCTCACGAAGCTACTCCTTTTGGCTTCAAACTTCTTGCGGCTAATACGCTACATTTTAAACCAATTTTGACTGTCCTTTGAAAAAAAGTTGTAAGGGGGCCCCGTTCCCGGTGGGGGATGCGCTAGTAAGACTTGGTCATTCTCTACCGGGTGTAAAAATTTGAGGGCGCAGCACCCTTTAGACGGTGAAATATGTTTTTCCGAAAATGCGTTTTAGATGGGTACGATTTTACATCGAGATCTCCAAGCTTACTGGACCAAACTTCACCGGACTTATTTCGCCTAACGCACGATGAATCGCGGTAGATAAAATATTTATCCCGTTTTAAATATCTTTATGCGTTTCGGAGATATTCGCCGCCAAACTTTAAAGTCGTCCGAAATCGGGCCACTTTTCGCATGTTTTTGGCCCCTGAAATTATTTTTGGGGTGTGCCCCCAAAATTTTGGACCGGCATTATAAAATTGGGCCTAGTACTGACCATCGTGCAAAATTTCACGCCGGTCGCCACGCATCTCGGAGATCTCGCGTTGAAAAGAAATAAAAATAAACATCTGGGGTAAAACTTAAGTCCTCCCGAAAACTATCGTTTCCGGGCGGACTAATAAGACTTAGAAGAAATATTGCTTATTTAGATGTGTTTAGCTTTTACATAGGGCCGATGTGATAACGAAAATGCGATGAACATAAAAACTGTATTCTGACAGAAGCAGTGGATTTTGTCAACACGTCAACGAAATCGCTGAAGTTTGTTTAATTCGGCGTTTGCAACAGACATTTCTAGTTTGTCAGTCCTAACGTTTAATGTACGTTTGAGTGTTGCCAGCAACTGCTGTGTCCGGTATGAAAGCAGAGCAGACTGGGTTGCAGTCACTGCAGTGATGCAAAGTCGATGACGTGAAGTGATCGATCTGCGCGAGGTTATGCCACCGGCGGGTCATCATCACATACACATAGACACACGCAGTCTCGGAGACTCTGTGTGGTCTGACCACACGTACTGCAGTATTATAGCCAGCGGACATTGTTCACGGCCCGTCAACTGCGCCAACATACGTTCAATTTAATGACGCCACGAGACGTCGTTTTCCAGCCGCGTATGACCTATAGCTAGCTCCTCGGCAACCGAATCGATTCGGACGAATCGTGAATGGCAAGTGGACGGCACGGCGGGATCGCCAGATCAGAAAAAAACGCCCAGAATCAATTTTGCCCAGTAGCCTATATACTACGAACGTTTTGCTCACTGTCACGTCGCCGACTTTTGCTCGTCTGTGTCCGTATGAATCACGCCGAGGCAGAATTATTGGGATTTTTCAACTGGTCTCTTTCCCTGAAGAACAGCAGTAGAAACAAACACTATCACAGGTTATAATTAATTACCTGCGTCGAAAACAAAATTACGTTTTACTGTTGCTGTCAGTTAATTTTGTGTATCAGATTACTCAAAAGCTTCGAGAAAGCGGTTGATGAAATTTCTGGAGGAGCACAGCGTGAACCTAGGCAGCAATCGATAGATTTTAGTGACAATCTGGATGACGATTTGGATCTTAGAATGTTTTAACCAAAAACAAACAATCTAATCTTAAGCATGCTTGCGCTATGCAGAAATGTTGATTCACACTTTTTGTTCTTAGCCATAGGATATTTGTTATCTTAAGTTACTTAGTTTACTGGTTAACATCGATTTCCTTCTGAGCGCAGACCCCACTGTTTGGGGTGTTTCCTTGCAATAAATCGCTGACGTTAGACACGCAAAGAACAAAATACTTGGCTAATTGTTCGTGTAATAAGTTCCCAGATACAGTGTAGCTCAATCTGTACAAATACCGTACATCAGCGTTACAACAGACGGACGGACAGACAGCTGGACAACATAACCTGCGCTATTGCATGCATGGCGCGGGTAAAAAGTATACATAATTCGTACCACTGAAGTTCTTGTAGTCGGAAACCAATAAAACACAGTCTTCAGTCTGTGAATGTTTTAAAATTTATTTGGATTTATTTCTTTTCGATTTTATTTAGTTGCCGTGAATAGACAAAAGCAACAGCAGCACGAGCGCATTTGTAAACCACGCAACGCCTGCGGAGTGATGGTCGGTCGGCATACGGCAGAGTGCTCTGTCTTCAATGGCCAATTAGAGCGCGTATTTACTTTGCCGCTACCAGTCCGTCTGACGTCATTCGTTTCCAAGGAAACGACGCTACGCGACGCGCAGTTTGTTTCCAGGTCTGCGCATTTTCCGTGCCTGTCTCCCAGGTTCTCGTTGCCAGGGACGCAGTGAGCCAGGAACTCGCACGGACGCCGTTTTCTATTTTTCCAGTCACTATTTTGCCAGAATTCGAGTAAAAAGTTCACGTGCTTTCACATGCACTTTCTATTCCTGTTGTCTATAATCGTTTGCAATTTTATTTCAAATTTTTTTTTACAGTTGAGGAAACTACAAAGTTACAATGACTTTCAATGAATTATTACAATTTTATTGCATTTTTGTTCAAAAGCAGAGCGCAAACATGCCAAAAAATCATGCAAATCTTCGCCTCACGCCAACGAGATGTGGGGTGTCTCTCACTTTTTTCTTACTAGGCTACTACACCTCCCCCCTGGTCGTTACCCGCTGTGAGCCTATAGAGCGGGCGATGCTGTTGTGTCACACAACGCTATTGCGTTACATCGCTCGACTTTCGTACAACTGTTCGATTTCCCAAGCGACTGCATCAAACTACTAGCATTTTATTACGCATCACAAAACACAAATGGCAGATAAAAACCGACGATCGGTCGGAGTTGTGCACTGTGCTGCATGGATACACAGCCACGTTAGCAGGAAAAAGCAAGAACGCCCTGCTGTCGCACTGTACACTGCGCGATGTTTATCTTCACCTTACATGCTTCCGGGTTACGTGATACACGTTACACTGGTGATAAATAAATTACCGAATTATGCCTAGGTGGTTTATTTTGACTAGTTCTACAATATTGGGGCTCCGAGGAGGAAAACACCTAAACGTAATTATATAATGGCGCCTAGCAACTTTCCACGTATAACCCAACCCGTGTGGCCACGACATATCAACGTCGCAGACGGACAAACAGACAGACAGACAGACAAACGACTTACAGTAACAATAACCGGCGCACGTTTCATACGTGCACCGCTTGGCACAAAGCAACAAGACACAATCGAAGAAATAGATTGAAATGATTATGATGGTCTCAAAGAAGTCTTTAAAATTCTGAATGCAGCAAGCGGTGGATTCTTTTCATGACAGATAGTGATTGAGACGAATCGTTCATCTTAGTCATCAGTCACCGCTGATAGATAAAAGAAGGAAAGAAGGTGTTACAATAATTGGTTCGCTAGGAGGCGTTGTTAACGGTGTTATAGGTGATAGATCAATTGGTCATCGTTTAGGACAACGTTGTACCGCCCAGTAAGAAACTAAACACGCTAGAGAGGCAAATCACAGGGTTACATGTGCCTTTGCAAATTATAGAAATACTGAGAACCGGCGCTTATAAACTTACGATAGTAACAGACTTTTTACGCGCGACAGCAGAATACTTCGCGCGTCTTAGCCATCGTCGAGGCGTCCGTCCGTCGTCTGTCACACTGCAGTATTGTGTCAGAACGACGCAAGCTAGGATTACGAGGTCTTCACTGTGGGCTGCCACAAAGACTCTGGTTTTTGGTTACAAAATCTCGTGCTGTTGGGTGAAGGGGTCCCCCTTGATCGAGGGCGACAAATAGGGGTACCCCCTTAAAGAGACGTTATTTTGCCGTTATCAGCTCGTCTGGTGTAAAACAAGTTTAAATACAACATTATTCTGCGAATTAGAAGCATGTTTGTTTCAGTGGCGTCATTTCACTAAATCCTTGGGGGGTCCACTCTTTCCCCCATCCTCTTCCCCTCCTTCACCCTTTTTTCCCTTTCCCTCCCTCCTTTTTTCCTCCTTCCCTTCTCCCGTCCCCTTTCCCTTTCCCTCCTTTCCCCTTTCCTGCCCTCCCCTCCCCTTAGAAGTAGGCCCCCTTAAATC
>Ga0056128_1012511_pt1 | contig 10366 bp, 7 predicted proteins | sample WorMetLIZISLAND2_FD_71113 | JGI IMG/M metagenome (GOLD analysis project Ga0056128, IMG submission 71113) | Marine gutless worms symbiont microbial communities from Max Planck institute for Marine Microbiology, Germany - Olavius geniculatus... ... | reverse complement strand
CCTGAAAGGTGCGGCACTGCTGCACTGACGTTGCCCACTTTCTTCGGATCAGTATCATGTCAATCATGTTTCTTGTTTTTCCGTCATTAGATCGCCATGTCCACTTCCTGCAATCCTTTTATTGGAACTTCGTGTTGCAGATCATCATGTCGTGACTGACTATTATACATGACTTTACTATTACGTGTCTTTGCAATCTTAAGACTTACGTTACGTCAAAATACATTCGTTCATCATCGTCATCATCATCACCAGTGACCCCGTCTGTGACACAGCCCATCTTAGGCTTGTCGGTAAAGGTAAAGGTAAAGCCAGGAAACTGACAGCGTATATAGCTGCTTACATGAGTCAGACTCGTGACCAGACGTGACTTAAAATCTCGGAAATGTGGCAGCTGATTGGCATGAGCTAAAGACACCGCAGCGCACTATGCGGCCATCCATTGCCCGGGCCAGTAAAAATAACACTGCATTCGAAATGTAGCATGCAAAGTTGCAAATCCAATCAGCCACACTAGGCCTTCAGCCTAATATGTAAGTTATTACTCATTTCCCATCCCACCGAGAATAGGAAGCTGAGTTAAAGTAAAGGCGACGACTAAAGGGCGAAAATTTTACGCAGAAAAGGGTTGAAAACCGGAGAGGTTATGTCCAAGCACCAGGAGAAACGGATGGGTGGTCGTTGTAGGAAATATCCACTATACGGCTAGCCCCTTCTTTCTTCACCATCAATCATAAACCCTGAGATCAACGCCCTCTGACGTCTAATGCCACTCTAGTTATCTGCTTCTGTATGATTCTACATTGCCGTGCAGAGTAGCCCGGATTTTCTACCTATGCCAGCTTTGTAATGTATCAAATGTATCAATGTCGCCAACGCAGTTTACCTGTGGCCGGACTATGTTATACATTCGCTGAATTGAAGGAGCGAAAGAGGTTACAATTGATTTTCGTCAGCCTGACTATACTCCGAAATTATGAACCGATGTTAACGGGCGGGGCGGATTTTTGCCGGTAAATTGTCTGCAGGGGAAGATTTTTCTGTGGGCGATCCTATAATGGGGCACCGGCAGCAACAAGTCTCGTTCCGACCAGCGGCAATGCCGGCGTCGGTATTAGAGGACGAATTCAGTGAACTTAGTGATGCCAAATGAAGAGACCTGTGAAGAGGGTTAAGTGCTGGTCAGTCGGTCACGGCTCTGTATCGAAGCCCCGGCCCGGCCTGAGTGACGCTCTCCGGCCCGTCATCGAGTCACACGACAGCCTGCAGCTTTTCCTGGATCAGTGACAGCCGCCACCAGTCCCGTCCCGTCAGGCATTTACTTCCGGTTGCCACGTGACCTGAGATCGCAACCGACCACGCATTGGCGTAGCCATAGGAAGGCACTGAGACCGCTTACTTAGTCAAAATAGTGCCATAAACGCAGCAAAACGCTTCATTTTGGCGCAATAAAAAATCCGGAAGATTACTGGCGAGACGACACAGCCCTTCACCAGACTCCCTCCTCTGGTGGGAAGGGAATACCCCTTCATAAGCCCCCCATCTCTCAAGTGTCCCCCCCGACACTCGGATCCTGGCTACGTCACTGCGACCACGCATTGCAGTCGACACTTTAACTGTCGCCGGCAAAAAAGAGACCAAGTTGAAAGTCTTGTCTCTGATGGAGACAAGAACCCGATCTTTTCTCGATTGTTAACACGAAGCAGGTCGTCCGGAAGAAAGTGAAATGCAGTAGGCGACGCATGCAGACACTGTGGGCCGTCACTCGGCACGTGATGCACATTTTGACACAGTGCGTTTGTCAGTAGTGTATTTAGGTGGCACTTTATGAATCTACGGAATGTAGTTAAAACCCCGTTTACACGATCGAGCAAACATCGAGCAAACGTCGAGCAAATGTATTCAAAATACACGTGCTAATTGCTCGACGTCTGCTAGCATTCATCCAGCTAGCTCGACGAGCTATGGTAATTAACAAGAGCCAAGTGCCTCAGATTCGGCCACTGGCTGACATTGTGCACTTTAAATATTCACGTACTTACTTACTTACTTACTTACATGCTAATTAGGAGGGCGGGCGGGTTGTAATTGGAAGCCCTGTATAACATGTGATCAGCTGTGGGCTAAGTCTAGGCCTACATTTGAGCCAGGGGCGGGGTTTCATCAGGTCTGCTTGATGTTTGCTCGATGCCTGCTCGACGTTTCTCGACGTTTGCTCGATCGTGTAAACGGGATATAAGTTCCCATGCAGACGGAAGCAAGCGACTGACAAAGTCGAGAGCTAAATGCAGAGACTAGCGTGAAACTTGCGACTGAAGCTTGGTACTTCGGTATAGAAAGGTGCCGGTGTTGAGGCAAGCGAAAATCTGTCTTTAAAGACTGGTCAGTGGTCAGCTGCGGGTAATCTGTCTTGTCAGTCACAGCAGCTAAGCACTCTGATTCATGCACATGTACGTCGCTAGTCTGCAAGCGTGCCTCGTGCACGAAGGAATAAGCTAACGGCCGGATCTCGTGCAAACTACGCTAGTGAGGTGCACGATAACGAGATAAACAAAATACCGCGGTATTATGCTGGCCGGTGCATTTAAGGCTTTCACATGCGAAACAAAACCGAAGTGAATTGGCCTGCAAATATAACGGAAAGAAAATAATTTCATTTAGTTCCGTTTCACAGTACACGTGAAACCAAACGTATACAAGAAAAGCCCAGCTAACGCAAAGGGAAACGAGAACAGCGGTGCATGTTTGAAAGCCCAGTAAAACAAAATCTAAGTTCATTCATTCTAGCAACCATGTTTCTTTTACAGCCGCCAGAGGGCGCCAAACGACCAGCGGCTAATTATCTATAGTGTTTTACTCGTACTTGCCAGAGGGCGTGACCTGTCTCGTTGTTTCGGTGTTTTAATTCCGTTTTTTGCAGCTGCGAGATATTCCATTTTGCGCTTACGAACTGCATGGAACACGCACGGACGATCGTCAGAGCTCGTATAGAAAGACCAATCTATAAACACCGGGTACCTCACGTCACGAAATACCGCAGTATTGGGCGCCTAGTTGTAACGGTGTGTTTCAAGTGGCGATATATTATCGACGAGCATTTAATCCGACAATTACGCCGGCGCCACTCTGCCTGCGGTAGGTCGGCGACGACGTGGGGGGTGGGGTTCGGTGTATGATCAATACGTCTGAGCATAAAGCACGTGCTGTGTGGTCGCTGCCATGCAGCGGCACGCGTGTAGTTCATGTCGTACAATGTCGTACAATCACGACCGATCGAACGCACCGACAACTTCCGCCTGTGCCTCCTCGGCTTGCAGCCAGTACGCACGCCACGCGACATGGGGGATTGGCCGGAGTCTGGCCCAGCAAGTGAGGTCCAGCGGTTAAACTAAGCGAAAACGCGAGGTAACGCTGTTCATGGGCCCCAACAATGGCATTAGGCGTTCTTGCAAGGGCCCCGTATACGCACGATTTTCCAATGGGAAGGCACGTCCCACGGCGTTTTCTCTTCAAATACGTAGCTCTTTACTGGGGGGTCCAAGTAGGGTTTATTGTAAGAGTCTGCATTGCAGGGAGTTTCCGTCGTCATCAGCAGCTGAAACAGTTGCTGAATTTCTGGCGCAATGAAAGCGGGTTCCTCGAGGGAATATCTATAATTTCGAGACAAAATGTCGTCCACGAAGTATAAAATTCATTTACTGCATGCACATTTAGTGCAAAAGTGCAGTGTTGCTGCCGTCACGGCGAAATATAGTTTACTAATGCTAAAGCCAGTAATAGGCAAACACGCTTAAAGCCATTCGCCTATCATAGCAGCAATTCTTGCAGTGGCAACGCTGCTACCCGGCTCGAACATTGTCCTGGCTCAACGCATCGTGTCACGTATTAAACTTGAACTAATGAGTTAACCAGACCACAATATGATTGACTGATTTAGTGATTGTCCTAACGACTAAATGAAAACCAAGAAAACCCGTTTTTACCTTTCTGCAGGCGGCCCATCTGCCTTTTTAGCACTCAAGAGAGGCAAATTAGAATAAAGACGAGTTTTAATTGTGACAGTGCTTTTAGGAAACGTCCCACACTGCGGGTGACCACTGACCAGTTCGTTTTCAGTTAATCAAAATAAATTGCGTTCGAGTTTTGCAAAATTCTGCAACTGCCCTGCAGTTTTATGCGGCTTCGGAATACACCGACGATCTAACGCACAGAAAACAATAATTACGTGATACAACATACCGTCCAGCTCCGTCAGTGCCGTTGTCAGGGCGACCAGCGTCATAGCAACGGTTACCGTGGAGACGAAGTCTTCGTCTCGGAAAAGGAAAAGCCTCGTTCTCATTCTCGTGTTTCCGCGCCTCGTCCTACGTGCAACATACAGAACGACAGCAAGGAATATACTGGCCTGCCTGACGGCGGTGGGTGATGATGAGGGTGATTAATACCCGCACCGAAGACCGACCACCCACGATGCAGATCGGATAATCCGGTGGTGGATTATGTCGCTGATGATGACGTCACGAACGGATCATCCGTGAGCAGGCGAGCAGCTGGCGAGTGCTAAAGCAACTGAGTGCTGAGTGAGTGAGTGGTGAGTGAGTCGCTATAGCACTGTACGAGCAGCAGTCTGTCCGTCTGTCGTTTGGCGCCTGGCGCAGCAGCAGCAGCAGCAGCAGCAGCCGAGGTACACCGATGAATTATGTGAAGATGGCGGGACCTAGCGCAACGTGCGAGGCGCTGACCAGGGTCGGAAAATTGGTCCGAAAAACGTAAGATTTTAAGTTGTAAAAACCTTTGGAAACCTCAAAAGTCCAGTTTCAGGTTTTTAAAGGTTTTTTTTGTTTTCTTGTAAAATTTACTACGAATCAGATATTTTATTTCATAATTTAATTGTGATTTTTGAGTTATGACGTCAGTTACGTCATTATGTCGTTCAATCATAACAGAGTGTATCTAGGGTGTTTTTTGATCGTAGTTTTGTGTACGGTGTTCATTGGACACTAAATCTAGAAAAATCTTTGAAAATTTTTAAAATTTCCAAAACTGTTACAAAAACCTAAAATTTAAAAAGTCTCTTCAAAAACCTAGGTTTTTCCAGCCCCGGGGCTGACAAGTTGGACATTATGGGAGTGCAACTAGTGCTGTAAGGTCAATTATCTGAGTGAGTTTTGCGGCAGAGTCCTGCGTAGTAGTAGGCGCGGCAGAAAATTGCAGTTTTTTGCGACAATTTTCTGACAGCATAAAATTTAAGTAAAAAAGTGTAATTCGCACTTCTTTGCGCTCCCGGCCATAACAATGGGATCGGCGGGGTTCGGATGTTAGATTTTGTCATCTTTTCGGCCAATTGGACGGGCTTGATGACAGACCCTAACAGGCTAACACGTTGAAAACGGGATTTTTTCCATCATAGCTTCTCTCTACACACGACCAGACTCGACTAAAGCCGGTAACCCCGCTCTATCACAGGCGACGGCCGGTTAGAAAGAAAGACGGCGATGGCAGTGGTCTTGAAGGCTGGACGCGCGCCGGCCTGTGTGCTCGGCGCGGTGCCTGGTCAAAGCCGCACGTTACCTTAATAGGGTGTTTACACGATCCAGCAAACGTCCAGCAAACTGCCAGCAAATGTATTCAAAATACACGTGAATTGCTGGATGTTTGCTGGATCGTGTAAACACCCCATAACAAGAGCATCGATCAATGCTTACAGACACATCACTCAGTCACTGCTAGTCAGTAGCACCTCAGATACACTCTGTCCAGTGTCCACTCACTTATACTCCGTTTACACGATGAAACATAGGCCTACATCAAGCACATATGAAGCACATTTAGAGCAAACTTAGAGCAAACTTGAAGCAACCTACTAAGAGCACACGTTGTGCACTCTTAGAGCTTGCTTGATAATGGTGTATATTGCAAACATTCATGAAGCTAGCTAGCTCCGCGTGTGCTTCGTGTGTGCTTCATGTATGATTCCTCGTGTAAACGGGGTATAACACACACACAGGTACCCGCCGCGACAGGGGCGGCGCCAGGTTTTCAGACCTAAGCGTGTCCAGGTAGAGTGGTTGTCGATTTACCGCCGCTATCCCCATCCCCTCCTTGACCCATCCAAAAAGCTCGGATTTGCGCGAGTCTCATGGGTTGTCCTGTTGGAGGCTGGAACGGGGTCGGGACTCCTGGACCCCCCGCTCGCCGCCGCCACTGCGCCGCAAATACGCGGGGAGGCAATGCGGCAGACGCGCGTGTATAAGAGACAAGTTTCGCCTGCTCCCCATTTGACAGAAAAACGAATTTATCCTTTTAACGATAAGAGATTAATTGAGCGTAATACCCGAGTTAGACGATGAAACTGGCTTGTCAGCGCTCGTCGAGCAGACGTCAAGCACCCGGCAAGCACTTGTCAGGCTTGCAGTGGCATAGTTCGTCGAGCATTCATTAGGCACAATCAAACACTCATGCATTGAGCTGGCTTAATTATTCAGGGCTTACCATATCCGCTGTCGCGCATCAAAATGTACAGTACATGGTGGACCCAAAATCAGCGGCGGATCCAGAAATTTGGAATACGGGGCGGAAAAGTACAGGGTGGGGTTTAGGGAAAAACTATGTCCCCTTCGCAAAATTTTTTTGAAAATTTTAAGCAAATATAATGCATTTTCGTGCAAAATTTTTACTCGTTTTAAGATGCATCCAGTCAATAGGGGGCGGCCTCCCCCCTGAATCCGCCACTGCCCAAAATCGTTTGGCAGTTCGCCCCACTGTCAGACAATTTTTGATACATTTTGAGGCTAAAACTGCGCAGCCACTTTTGTTACCGAGGCACATTTTCTATTTATACCAAAGCTAAGACGAAAAGGAGTCCCCACGAGTCAGTATTACTAAACGCAGTGCCGCATGGTATGCAGCGAGAGAGGGGCAACTGTCCCATCAACAGCTGTCTGTCGGATAATTGCAACTTTCAGAGCATCCCTCAATTTGTACGCGCGAAAGCAGCTACTGATTTCAGTGCGTCTTAGCCACTGCAATTCTGTCTGTCTGTCTGTCTGTCACACGGGTGGATCAGTCAAAAACGGTGCAAGCTAGAATTACCAAATCTTTACCGTCGGCTGCCTGGAAGACTCTAGTTTCAGGAGCCGTAAAGCTTTTCCATAAATTCAAAAGGGGTCACCACCGAACAAGGGCGCTAAATGTGAGGGGATGGGCAAAATTTGCGATTTTTAGTGAATAAGTCGCTGTATCTCAATAACGGTGCGAAATAGGACCTAGGTTACTATTAATCACTAATAGAAAGTCGTACACTGGCTCTCGATTGCCGCCGATTTCAATGACCTTGAATGACCTTGAACGCCAAAATAGGGTTTTATGGATTTTTCGGCGATTTTGGGCTGCGACACAAGTCTATATCATTCACAAGATGGCGCCACTGAACTATCGTTATGCGATTCAGATAGATAATTTGGTATTTGTATATTAACTTAGCGTGAAAACTTCAGTTTTCAGCTAAACTACTGAACCGAAACTGCTATCGGCTTTCGCGCGTCTCGTGAGCATTAGCTCAAATTTCTTGTTTAACTCGTGACGCCGCAGACGCGTGGGTGCCTGGATGCTGCCGTTTCTCAGCCGTGGAACAAGCCCTATTACGGGCACGCGACCCGCTGAGCTTGATATTCACTATATCAGATGTATCACTATACCATCGTCATATAATACGGTTGATACTAAAAGACGCAGTACAGTAAACAGGTAAGAGCTTCTACCATCCATCACATGATCGCAGCTGCGCCAGTAAATACTTTTACCTGTATGTCTATTATACCTGCAGCGTGAGTCAGAAAAATTTCACACCTCTGACATGTTCTAAAATGTTTTTTTTAAATACTAAAATTTTTTTAGCAATATTTGCGTTCAAATCTGCTGCAACCTATATACAGTTTCAATCTGTTATCTTTAACTTTGACAAAGTTTTGTTATAGGTCCATAAGCGCGATCACCAAGAGAATTTTTAGCCGACCGTACTTAAGCAACGGTCAAGCTTATGGTACGAGTTGACATCTGTCGTCTGTCTGTCGTCTTTTGCCTGTAACGGATGTATTGTGGCTATTTGTAAGCGTTAGGTTGTAGGCATAAAGGAAAACTTTTTCACACGAATAATTAGCCATGTGCCTTAAACCTAGGCACGCAGAATTTCAGCAATCTAGTGCTAAAGAAACATTTTCAAAATCGAGACTAAATGGAAGAGGGGTGGGGTAAAATGAGCGTTTTTAACAGAAAACTCGATATAGGCCTATCTCGAAAACTTTGAGAGATACCGCCAAGGTTAATATTATCACTAATAGGAAGTGGCATGCGGCCTGTCAGAGGAAATGAAAATCATCGACCTTGGATGACTTTGAAGATCACTGACAACCAGCGCGGTCGGCTATCCTAGCGAAAGCTGAGCTTCTTGTTACAGTTCACTTGAATATGTTTTCTAGGGGATTGTTTTATTAGCGCACGTGGTGGGGCAGCCTATAAGCTTATGAAGTGTGTCTATCGTATTCAACAGAGGGCGCCTGTTACTGGCGAAGTACTCTGCTTGCACGACGGCAGTGTTAGTGCCGATCATTTGCTACAAGGGTTTTCCTTTTAAAACGATGGGGAAAGGAAAAGGAAAAAAAACAGAAAGGAAAAAGGGAAGGAAATGAGAGGATAAGAAAATGGAGACGAAAGAGATGGGATGGGAAGAGCGGGAATAGAAAAAGGGAGCAAAAGGAAAAAGAAGGGCGTCCAAGTTGGGGGAGGGAAGATTGCCTTCTGCTGCTGAGGCGGGATAGACGCCCCTGGCCTACTGATCTTCGCAACTTTCCAGGAGCAAGGCTTTTTTGCTGTCCCCTTTCCTTGAACCGACTGTCTTTTTCAGAAGACGTAGGCCTATTGGCTGCTTCCCAGGCTTGTCGGTTACAACGGCAAATGTCTGCGTGCCATCACGGAAACATCATGTGGCGGGCAAGCAGGTGGTTTCGATAGAAGCATGGGCTTTTGTCGTGCTATCGCCACTAATTAGTGTACGTTTACAGTTCACAGACACACGAGGATTTCAAAGTAATTAGTTCAGCACACCGCTTTAACTACGAAAGAAGCGCAGTAAATTCTTGGGACACCGGATCGGAGTTTTGCCTATGTTCGCCATTAGGATCCATCACTGAATCCTACGGTCTGACCCTTAATTTCCCTCACCGCGACAACTTTCAAAGCACGTCGCGGAAGGTTTGTCTTGTGGTTCATCTTTAACAATTAAGAAATAAGTAAGTAATTAAATAATTAAGCAAGTACGAAAGTAAGTAACTTTGATTAACATTAGAGACGACGTGTGTAGGAAAAAACGATTTGGCTGCAATGTCTGTTGAAATCCTTACAATTGGTTTAGGTCTACTAGGGATAATAGCATTACGAATAATAATTAGCATCAGAAACATGCCTGGAGCAGGGATTAAGAGGATCAATATCAGTGTACGCAGCACAGTAAATAGGGCTGCTTCAACGGCTGACAGCTTGAGCCAACCGACGTATTTGTGCAGCCAGCCCAGACCTAACCTTCAGAAATTCGTATCATTTAAAACCAATCCGCGGATTGGAGTTAGAACAGAGGTCTCCGTGCAATAGGACGCACACTAATCCATTGGCTACTGCTCGGTGCTTTATTTCCATCCATTCTGTCTTAATCTTCACCGCAGTCGTTTACACTGTGGCTCCCTAAACAATCGCTGTAACATGCACAACGTAAATGGTACATAAACGGTAGATCTAGGCCTTATACATGGCTATAGGCCTACAAGAATTAAACAGGCATATACTAACAGGTGGTGTACAAGTACAACAGAATAAAAAGCGTGCATGCTTTACGCACAGCTCGAGCGTTTACATGATGAAGCAAACATGAAGCAAACGTAGAGCACACGCCGTGCATGTTTGCTTCATGTTTGTTTCATCGGGTAAACGAGGTATTAGCTTCGGAAACGATTATTGTCAATGATTTAATTGAAGAGCGGTCGGTCATCAACACGACTGCTTAGGGCTCGTTCACAAACTGCTCGACTGCTCCATATTTGTAAAACACGTACAGTAAATTTTTTTTACATTTAATGCGCCACCCTGCATTAACATTGCCGGAATTTCGTCCTAGTTATTGCTGTTGATGTCATTGCTAATTAAGATGATGCGCATCTTCTTGAAGGTCTTGTGTGTATCGTGATCACGCTGTTCTATTGTGTATTTCTGCTACCACTGAGATGGCGTACGGAGATTTTCAATTACATGGCACGCAGCGTGCCTGCGTGTGCGACGACGGTATATAGTGTGGCAAGCTCGTCCGGCTGTTGGTGAC
>Ga0056128_1012510_pt1 | contig 10366 bp, 7 predicted proteins | sample WorMetLIZISLAND2_FD_71113 | JGI IMG/M metagenome (GOLD analysis project Ga0056128, IMG submission 71113) | Marine gutless worms symbiont microbial communities from Max Planck institute for Marine Microbiology, Germany - Olavius geniculatus... ... | reverse complement strand
TTTTTGCTTCCGAATGTTCAATGGAAACCGCAAATTCGCCCATTTTTCTGAAATTTGGAAACCAAAACTACAATTTATGTGGGACGATGGCGGGCCACATGGAATCCCCTCGCGGGCCGCGGGTTGGACAGCACTGATCTATGGTGATCAGTTCACACAAAATGACACCATGCAGTAAACAACTGAGTTAACATCATCATTCAAGTCTATGGCTGACATCAACATCACCGACACTGGCATGTTACTGACAGTCTGACACACAATCCTGGCCCTTTAGCATTCAGACACTCTTGCAACAAGCTGCAAGTAAATTGTCACAAGTAAATTGTTTCATCACTTGACATTCTGATCACTTGCAGCTAGTTGCAAAAAATATCACGTTCAATACAGTTCCTAGGGGGGAAGGTTTTTGAGAAATTAGGGGAAGATAAATATTATCATTCTGCATTTCAGATATACTGCATATACGTGCAATATATCAGAAATGCAAAATTACAATAATTATAATATTCAATCCCCCAATGTCCAAAAAACTTCCTAAAGGAAAGATTTTTTTGGGGGGGTGGGGAATTACGGTGGGAGTTGAATACTATATTTTCGCATTTCTGACATATTCCATACATGCAAAACCTTCCTAGGCAAAAAGTTTTTGAAACATTTAGGGGGGGAGAAATTTCTGATATATTGCATGTACACCTCCTCCCTAATTTCACAAACACTTTTTAGGGGAAAGGTTTTTTGGAAAATTGGGGAGGGGAATTAAATGCTATAATGTTGTATTTTTGACATATTGCATATACGTGCAAAACCTTCTTAGGGGAAAGTTTTTTGGTAAATTAAGTGGGAAGTTCAATATTATAACTCTGCGTTTTTGATATATTGCATGTACACTTCTCTTTAATTTTCCGAAAACATTCTTAAGAAAAAAGTCTTTTGGGAAATTATGGGAAAAGTTAAATATAATAATTCTGCATTTTTAATGCATTGCATGTACAGTTCCCCCTGATTTCCCAAAAAAAACTTTCTACGAGGAAAGGGTTTTGGGGAAATTAGGAAGAAAATTTAATATTATAATTATGCATTAATGATATATTGCATATACAATACATGCAAAACATTCAAAGGGGAAGGTTTTGTTGGCAAATTAAGGGGGGAGTTGAATATTACAATTCTGCATTTCTGATATAACACGCAATATATCAAAAATGCAGAATTATAATATTTAATTTCTCCCCCAACTTCCCGAAAAAACCTCCCCCTACTTTTTTCATGAAGCATATGCTCCAAGGTTTATATGGTGTAGACGCTCCTGCATATGCTATATGATTAATGTAGGCTTAACCGTGGTTTTTGTTAAAAAACAGTCAACGCTGCTAGATTCTGGTGAACAAAGTTTCGCAAGCATCCGATATTTTCAGCAACAAGATAATGTTCAAACGAAAACGGGTCTGTCCAATGCATTTCGATAGCTTATACAGTATTATGTCCGTACAAATAAAACCAGTGAGCTGTGTAGATTAGTGGTAAAAATTAAAAAGTTTAATTTCAAATTATACACCAGCAATGTTATTGTCATCTTTCGCTATTATTATAACTCAACAACTAACATCGTCAGTCGCGTGAACATTTAATTCGTCACCAGCAGTCTACTATAAGACATCCATTGCGACCATGCTTATATCTTACACCGCTACGGAGATATAGCGCCTCAAAGATAACGCGGTCACGACCTTGACCTTTGGGGATCACGGGACGTCATCAATCACGTTACCGTTCGAATCGCGGTGGGCCACTTCCTATGGGTGGTCCATTGTGACTATGCGTCTATGTTGCACCGTTATGAAGATATAAAGCCTCAAATTTTGGACGGACGCACCGACGCACGGACGTTCGGGTGATTTTATACTTTTCCAATGCTATGTATTGCGTTGGACAGCCAATAATTTGAGGGTCACGGCTTTACTGCCCCACAGCGCCCCCATACAGAGTGCGTCGCAATAAAGCACTCACTCGTCGAAGTTGATTCTACCAGTATCGAGCGCGATGCGCCAGACGGTCGTCAATCCGCCGACACGCACGATGCCCATAACGGCCAGAGCAATCAGCCCGACTAGCAGAATAATCATCTGCACTGCGTCCGTCCACACCACCGCTTTAATTCCGCCCTACACTCATAAACACACACGGCATAGGTCTAATACCCCGTTTAAGCCCTAATTCCATTAAGCCGACTTTCGCCGAAACTTCCCAGCGGGGAAAGTCGTGGATACAAACCATTTCGATTCTCGACTTGTCGAGATGTTTGCGACAAAGTCTGTGAAAAGTCCGCGACAAACCCATTTGTGTCGCTCTAGTGGAATTTAGCCCGTTACAATGCACAGGGAAAGTCGGCGACAAAGTCCGCGACAAGTTCACAACAAAGTCGCGGACTTGTCGTGGACACAAGTCATGACAGTCGGCGACGTGATTTGTGTCGCGAATTTTCATAATATGTGTCCGCGACGTCGCGGACTTGTCGCGGACTTTGTCGCAAAGTCGGCGTAATGGAATTTAGGCTTTACACGATAAACAAAACATCAAGCAAGCATAAAGCAAAATTTTTAGAAAACAGGTCGTGCATGTGTACAATGAATACGTTTGCATGATGTCTGCTTGATGTCTGCTTGATGTTTGCTTCATCATGTAAACGGCAGTTATAAACAGTGATTATTTGCTGCATGTTGTAGTGTACTCAGCGGCGTTGTGGTAAGGGGAGAAAAGCAATGTTCCCCAAAATTTTTATTCTTAAATTTTAGGCCTATTCTTGTGACCTTGTCAAAAAGTTTTCATCCAAAAAACCAAAAAATAAGGCTACAAATTTCCCATTTTAAGAAAATATAGAGGCAAAATCGAAATTTTCAGCATTTATAATCTCTTCCGTTGGAAATGTGACTGTCCCTTAACTTTATTAACCCACGACGCCGGATGAGTTAGACCCAACATGATATTGACATAATAGTAGACTTTGCTTACATTAACAAGCTATGCGATACGAATTAAGCCTAGACATGAAAAAAACATCATGCATAAGAAGCACGGAACATAAGAAACCGACTAGTGAATGCAAAAGCAAACCACTAATTAATAGTAACCTAGGCCCTATCTAGCACCGTTACTGAGATACAGCAACTTATTGGCATAAAAATCGCAAATTTTGCCCACCCCCTCATTTAGCGCCCTCGTTCGGGGTGACCCCCTTCGAATTTATGGAAAAGCTTTACGGTTCCTAAAATTAAAGTCTTCCATGCAACCGAAGGTAAAAATTTGGTGATCCTATCTTGCACCGTTTTTGACTGATCCACCCGTGTGACAGACGGACGGACGGACGGACAGACAGACAGACAAACAGAATTGCGATGGCTAAGGCGCGCTAAAAGCAGTAGCTGCTTTCGCGCGTAAAAAGCCTGTTAAAAGTTTTAAAGTCGGCCTAATCTGCGCTAAAAGTCCGAAGGTAGGCTAGCAGCAGCGGCTAGCAAACGATACAGCCAAAAAGTGGAAAAGTGTTTGAGATAACCCTGCGGCTCGGGAAGGTCCTCATGTGTTCTGTTTCTATTCTGGCAGCATATTCGCTGTATGATATTTTTTCGTAGAACACGTGACGTGACGTAAATTCTTAAATAAACATTAAATAAAACTGCCAAGCACTGCTCAAGACTAAGTACTGCCGCGGGTGTAGCCGCAGTATCATGCAGACAAACAAGAAATTTGAGCTATAATGCTCACGAGACGCGCGAAAGTCTATATAGTCTGGGATCCAGACCCTCGAAATTTTAGGGAGGGTGATATGGAAAGCAACACTTTTCTCTTTGCATTTTTCCATTAGATGTGAGCCTTGGGACCTAGTGTTTGAAAATTCATTGCAAAAAAAATTCTGGCCTCATGTACACGTATCGTACCATATTTCTAAGCGTGATACCGGATTTTGCTGTTTTGGCTAAAATCTTAACTGAAATGTTCCTACAGCCAAAATATTGAGTCCAACAAAGCAGATAGACAGTTTTCATAGAATCAGGTCACTGACTGCACCAACGGGAAAATAATTATAGAAAAAATATTAATTTAAGGGGCTCGTTCGGCATTAATTTCTTTACTTTTTCACATTTTCCCTTTTACGTTTGCTGGTTCCGAAAAATTAGTCGACGTATCAACCAAAAATTGAAAGAAATGACATTGGCAATCGCTTCATATTATCACATTACTTAAACCTTGATTTATTTTTACCTGGCAGTAACATTAGTTCATGTACAGTGAATACCACCAGCATACGGTCACTAAAACTCGTCCAATGTTTTTTACTCGCGCACATTTCGAAACGTCACCTTCACAACGGCAAGCGATCACACACTTCACCATGGCGTTGGAGCACAGACAGCCTTTAGGCATCTTCCTTTGAGGCAGTTGCAGTACTTTGCATTACTGTGAAGGGGTTTGGGTGGTTTCAACATCATCTTAGCCATAAGCTTTCCATTCATCAGCTCCCGTCCATAGTCTGTTGAAGCGAGGATCACTGGTTCAGACAGGTGAGCCTGCTTGACAACTGCCATTTGCTGAAAACTTCGCAGAACATGCAAGCGAAAAGCATCTTCTGTTGGCGGAAGACAACGTATGTCCCCCTTAGTGTGGGTGAACAGTTGGGCTCGTAAAGCATCAAGAGACTTCCCAAAGTTGCTTCTCTCGTACAGACTCTTGAAGAGGTGTCTCGCCGCATCCATTACATCTTTAGTGACATGAAGATCTTCTCCACGTTGGCCATAGGGCCTACCTGGCAGTTGGCGTGAGTTCCTCAAGGTTTTCAGTGGCAAGTCTGAAGGCGCGCCTTTTGCCTTTGTGCCATGGAAAGCTGACCGTGTCGCATCCGGTTATGACGTAAACACTGAGCAAGACGGACATCAGGTGAGCTGCTTCGGTTTCGTACTTCTCTGCAAAGGCTGCCACTACAGCATGCACTGGTACATAAACACCCATCTTCTGCATCCACAGTTGACCATATCCATGTACATGATCCACAGTCTCGCCGTTGGAGCAGTAATAGTCCCGTCATACTTGTCCAGGAGTTCCAGAGCCTCTATGAGCGATGCTATAGCATCTGAGCATACAGCTGTCACATGCAGCGGGTCGTTGGTGGACAGAGCCTCCAGCATTGGCTCTATTTTATTTGCCAGTAATGACATCGTCTCTAAGCCCTTCTCTTCCGTGGCGAGTCAGTTTTCAAAGGCTTCCCAATGAAGCTGGAACATGACTGCATGCTCTAGGCTATGGACATGAAGCATGGCGTAGTAGTCTTTCCCAGACATGATCTTGTCAGCTGTTCCACGGAGACAGACTTGAGCTTCCACAAGCAGGTCCTCGATTCCAGACGCCCGCATCAGATAGCCGATGGCCCCGAGGAAGTTCTGTGCAATGTGGAAGCCGCTCATGCGCAGAGAAGCTTGGAAAACTTATCAGGTTTTTTTTCTGCAGGCCCAAGGCAATTTCATAGATGGCCTGGTCGCAAGTGATGATGGTGAACTCCTGATCCAGCCTTCTTGCTGCTGTCATGCAGTACTTTAGTGACTTCTCTACCACATCTGGGTTTGTGGGAGGCTCAGGGAAGAACGGACCATACCCAATTGAAGTTGCAGGTTTCTTTGGTTTGAGCAGATGCTGAAAAGCACTCTATATCGGAACTTCCATACTGCTCGGCAAACCTTCCATGAGATGCGTCGAGAAGAGCTGACAGATGTTCCATAGGATATTTAGCTGATCTACAGGATCGCTCAGATATGCAGGCATATGGGGTGTGACATCAACACCCACAAGGCAGCGACTTCTCTGTCGATCCTTTAGACTGAGACCACTTGTTTGGGTGTAAAATCGTGTCTCAGTCTGGTATGTCGCTACACGTGCCTTCACCAGAGGGACAATGGCGTTGCATTCTACTTCATGTGGTTCCCGATGTTGGAAGATAATGTGAGTGGTGCCGTAGACGTTTGAAAAATAAGGGGGTAGGCAAAACGTTAATAATTCAGACACGTACTGTGATATCAGATATTTTTAAAAATTAATTGTAATTAAATGAGTACAAGAAATTATCTGCACAGTTTCTGGCTTGATGTATTAAATATTTTTTCACAGCAGCGAACTTTTAGTAAAAACGTGCAAAAAATGACAAATGAGCATCGAAAAAAGGCCAAAAATCATAGATTTTGAACAAGTACGTGTAACTTGATGCACCTAACAGTATTATTTGACTGAAAGTTACCACCTAGCTTCTCTGAAGTTAATAATACAGCCACAAAAGCACTGCAAAAGCTGGTGGTGGCCAAAACAGCAGAACCGGTTACTTTGTTAAAAAAATTGTGGAGCACGGGTGCAAATAAGGCCAGAATTTTTTTTGCAATGAAATCTCGCGAGCAGACAGGCCAAACACTACTCCCAAGGGTCCTACCTAATAGAAAAACGCAAATAGAAAAGTGTTGCTTACCATGTCAGGTTCAACCATTTTTAGTGGCTTTTCGGAACTCTGGATCCCAGACTAATACCAGTTCTTGTTCGCAAATAGTCTTAGTCTATCTCCAACAATTTCATCGCAATTCAATCTTGAAGTGTGCGCCGCAGCAGAAGATCGCAAAAATTAATAAAAACCTCTTATTTTGGAAGTTCAAGGTCTTTCAAAAACATCGATGTTGATACGACTGAAAAGCTCGTCACTAGTGCTTGTTATGATAGGCAGCACGCCCATGCTTATCTGCAACCGTTTTCACGAAAAACTGGCCAACAACGGTAAAATAACGACTTTTACGGGGGTACCGCTTTTTGATGCCCTCATGTGCAGGTTTCCTTGAACTTGGAAAATCGATACTTAAACCGTCGAAATCTACGTTCAATGCTGAAAATTTCAAACGCAGCTTCTCCTTGTCTGTCTCTATTGATTTCCGTGCAATTCGCTTTTGAAATGTGTATCGCAGCCAAAAATCGCCAAAATATCCACAAAAATCCTCTACTTTAATGTTCAAGGTCATCCAAGGTTATTGCTCTCGGTGCCAATCGAAAGGCCGTGTACGACTTTCTATTAGTGATAATTAGTAACCTAGACCCTATCTCCCACCGTTTCTGAGATACAGCGACGGAGCGACTTATTGGCTAAAAATCGCAACTTATTCTTACCCCTTTTTCATTTAATGCCTTTTTTCGGGGTGACTCCTTTTGAATTTATGAAAAAGCTTAACTGATTCTAAAACTAGAGTCTTCCAGGCAGCCGATGGTGAAGATTTGGTGATCCTAGCTTGCACTGTTTTTGATTGATCCACCCGTGTGACGGACAGACAGACGGACAAACAGACAGACAGACAGACAGAATTGCGATAGCTGTAAGACGCACTACAGCTGCAGTACCTGATTTCGCTCATAAAAACGCACAGAAAATGCATATGATCTTGATCTTTAACTTATGACTTTCAAATTCAATGAGATTCTATAGATTGGCAAGGTACATATTCAAGCAAAATGTAATCAAACGAAGTGCAGCAGTTATAAATCCTGTTGACGGATAAAAAAACTTCGTGACAGAAACAATAGTCTATTGTCGTCGCTACAGCTGCGGAGAGTGGACCTAATGTGTAAACACAGCGTGTATATGACTTACAATGGTAGTGTAGATGGTGCAAATCGCCCCAGTGAGGACGATTGTCACGTAAAGATGCATGTGCGTCACTGACAATAACAATCAAACGATGCTATTTTAACGGGGATAAAAATTAGTTCGAAAAACCTACGTTTTATGTTTTCCAGTCCAATGGCGCAACGGCAAAAACAACCGATCAACTACACGAGTATATAATAGAATAACGAAAGAGATGAATAAAATCGAGATTTAACCAAGATAGAACCGTGACGACCGCGATACTGTTACCAGCATAGTTTGACAATTAGTGACTGAGTTAACATTTTAACATTTAAAAAAACGCGAATTTAACCATTCGTTTTAATTTCCAGATCTTATAAGCAGACTTTTCATAATCACGCAGCAACAGTTAAACACATTTTACACTTGCAACAGCTTAAGCCGCCCAAATTATGCGCGCATAATAAACCTAAGAATTGAAGAGAAAAATAAGACACGTTAATTAAGCTACATTTCCCGAACTTTCTAGAATCGCCAATATGGTGTTGATGTTTGGTAATTTGCATAACATAGGCCACAACGTTTTTGCAGAAGTTAGCATATTGATATAACGTACAAACAATCAAGAAATAGGGTACCTTGTGCAAACGATAGTGCTGGAACGTACAGAACGACAGCGAGAAAAACGATCTAAAACAGCCAAAACACTTTGCAAGACTTTGTCCCCAGTCAGACAACGTTACTATCACACACCATCGTTCTGCCAGTACACATTATTTATCGTTGCCTTCCATAGTTACAATTATTAATTACACAATCAAACTTTCAAACTGGTGGCGTGGCGTAGTTGATAACGCGTTTCGGCTGAAACGAAGTTAGTCTACGCCGGGCCCGGTTAGTACTGCGATGGGTGACTGCCTGCGGGCAGGTAAACCATCTCGGTGCGAAGCCTGCCAGCTAGGTCGACTCAGCCTTCTACCCTCCGCGGGACGGTAAATTGAGTAGTAACTCATTTACATGGGTTACGGAATATGGGGACGTTGCTACAGCTGACTGGGGCTGCCTAGCGGCCGCTGCGCCAGCCAGTGTCTGCAGGCGGCTCTGGTTATAGTGACGAAAGCGCATTAGAGGCGTGTTTGCGACGATGCGCTATACAAATTGACGACCTTTACCTTTTCTTTACCTTTCAAAAATAGAATATTGCTGCAACGTGTTTCTTCGTTCGATCATTTATTTATTCGTTACAAAACGCCATTATAAACCATTATAATACTTTTAAAAAAAATTTTTTTGGCATGAGTGTTTTCAAACTGAACGCATGCGATGCAAAAAAGTAATTGTAGGCCAACGTACCATGGAGACACAGAATAGTGCAGACGCCAAAGCCCGCGTGGCATAATTGAAACGCTTCTCCAAGTACTGCAAATAACGTTTAAAAACGAACACAAATTAGTTAACAATTAACAAACTACGATCTCTTTTAAAACTGCACACTTATCACGCAATGGAAATAATGAAAAGTGTGTATAGAAATAGTTTTGTAAAAATATATTGTGGTTAGTTTCAATTTTTTATCAAAAAATGGTTTGTGTCAAACTAACTACACATAATAATTAAGCTCAAAAGCTGTCAAAGTATGTTTACCTGTCCACATTAGGCGGTTAGACTGTAACGGTTTTTAGGCTCGTAAGGCACTAAAATGACCACAAAGCCTGGTAGAAATAATAGGTATAGGTTGAAAACCAATCTTCATCGTTTAATTAAGTCAACTTGCTATTGCTGATAAATTCAGCAATTTATACCATAAAATACTACATTCACTCATCTTTCAGTAACACTTGGTTTTATAGCAATCGATGCAGAACAAGCGAAGATGTTAGATTTTCCCCAACCCACCATTACAAATAAGCTGCCAGAACTCTAGCCTAGTTCTATGCTGTCCGTAATAATAGCTCTAGGCTAATATTTAGGACAAAGTTCTTTGTCTACCAGAACCCTTACCCTGCCCAAATCGTTCGCCCATAAGAGACAGCAACCAGAATGCTTTGCGAATACCGGAAGTCTATACAATAATTGAAGAATTTTTGTCCACCGACTAAGAGAATGCGACAAACTATACATCTTTCCGTGCAGTTTAACTCGAGTTATCGCTCAAAGTATACGGTACCAGCAATAGCATAGGTTTGTTTGTAGATCCGTCAATAGGTCTGTCAATAGGACTGATAAAACATAGTTCTGTAACGTAGCTATATAGTCAATCAAAATTTTATTAGGCATTCAAATTGAACCCACACCACTAATTTGTTCTTCTTATTAAAACAAAACACATATTTCAACCACACTTCACAGTACAAGGTACAGTGTATCTGCCGTCGTGGCAGTAGGAATTTCTACGGCCCACAGTAGAGGCGGTACAGAGGGTGGAGGTGGGACCGTAGAACCGCGGACGGCCGTGGAACACTACAGTAAGTAAGGTAAGACACCGTGTGGAAAAACCTGGTAGTAGTACTGTAACGAAATTGAAATTTCATAGGCCTATTGTATACCCTATTGTATATTGTGTATTATTTTTTTTTATTACGTTACGTTCCTGCCGCGGCGCCGCCCATGCCACGTCACGCCGCGTGGCATTGCATCACCCAGCAAGCGGCACTTTGCTGCTTTATAAGCAGCGTCGCAGCAGTGTTTTGTCACTTGGGAGCCACTCGAGCACTCGAGTCACTT
>Ga0056128_1012508_pt1 | contig 10366 bp, 8 predicted proteins | sample WorMetLIZISLAND2_FD_71113 | JGI IMG/M metagenome (GOLD analysis project Ga0056128, IMG submission 71113) | Marine gutless worms symbiont microbial communities from Max Planck institute for Marine Microbiology, Germany - Olavius geniculatus... ... | reverse complement strand
TCCGTCAGCCGATCGCTGTGAAAACTATTACGCTTATTTACAGTAGTGATGAAATGAAAACTAGTTTAGTTACTTGATTTCATTCGATTGTCATATAACCACAGTTTAATGGAATATCCGAACTTTTGCTGCACAGAATTTAGTAACTGAATAAAATAAATTTACGCATGTGCGTTAATTTTTTTAACGCACGTTAATTTATTAACGCATTAATTAACGCGTCAACTGTGACAGCTCTAATTAAATATGGTGGAAAATTAGGCCTAACTGATAATAAATCAACCAGTTATGCTTGGACTTGCTTATTTAATTGCACTGTGCATGCATACGACCTGTTATGTAACATCTTGCGTCATTGTGAAGTCATTACGGCATTTATTTTTGATACCAGACTGCTTTAAGTTACTAAACTAGCCGTACGTATAAGACTGCAAATAATCGCCATGTTTTTCATTGTTTTCGCTCAGCTAAAGTCAAAAAGTTGAAGTGGATTTAGGGTTAGTGAAAGTTTAGCCCTAAGGGCTCTTCCATGCAAACAAACTGACTTTAGCCAGGTTAGTTCGGCTAAACTCTGGTCTAAATAGGTACTTAAGTAGGTACTTAGACCGAAGTTTGGTCTGACCAAAGTTTGTCAGTCTGTAGACTTAGACCAAAACTTCGGTCTAAGTACCTACTCAAACCAAACTTTCAAAATCATTTCACTTTTTGCTTACAGTATGTACTTAGACCGAAGTTTAGGCTCAGCGAAAGGTTTAGCAAAAGTCTAAGTCAAAAAGTGAAGTCACCCAGTGTATTAAATGCTGCAAAGCCTTAGCCATGACATATGCATAAGGTGAGTGTATGCCATGGGTTGCGGTAAAGTTACAAGAACTAAAAGAACGAAAATGACAGGAAGTCTCTTAATGCCCAAGCAGTCTTGTGCAGCACTAGGGACTACCATGAAAACTTCCTATGTTGAACTCGAGATTTTTATCATGCACCTTATTGTTTCCTAATCTGAAGATTTTCGTAAGAAAAAACCATGCAATTTTCAAATAACAAACACTGTGTACACAGAAAAAAATTAATATGGCAAACTGACAATGTTTAAACACAAGCCTGGTGTCTGTAACAGAAGCCAGGTCTATTACAAGCAGGGAGGTTCTAACAGATGCCTGTATTATAAGTTTCATGGCAAGTAGTATTAGCAGCCGCTGAGAGTGAACAACCATAGCTAATGTTATAATAGTCACACTGTCCCAGCATTATGGTATGGAAGATGGGAGGCCAAAGCCAAGTTAGACCGTGTTCACACAAACATAAGTACGAGTACGAGTAAGTAAAAAAAGTAAATAAAACGTTAATTTCTATAGCGCATTGTCATTAAGAATTAACCTCTAATGCGCTTGACGGTCAAGTATGAATACTGCAAGTTCATAGTGTCCACTAAAAACGAAACTGCGACAGGTCCGATGATGTCAGTGCTTGTGCAAACTGTTCAAACATCAGATGGTAAATCCATTGACTGTTAAAGCTGACGTTCACTGATGACGTTGTTGGTTGGCTTCCACGATCCATGCGTATGCACAGCCACGGCAGGCTGGCCTAGAAACGCGCATGTCCAACATGCCGGCCAGCACGTGTCAGCACAGAGCAAGACATCGTAACACGGCGAAACATCAAGTGTCAACAACGAATGAAACAAGGCATCAAATCAGCAAACGAGAACAGCCAAACGGACTGCCAGATGTAGCACTACAACATTGCAAAGTATCATGTCGCAGAACGCACTCGTGTTGTAGCAAAACACTAAAACATGCAGCACTTCTCAAACACGCCTCACGCTGCAAGCAGAGCAAACAGATGTACCCGTCTACGGGTTCCAGTTCCAGTAAACATGAGTTTTCATGTATTCCAATAGCAGCCATTCACATCGACATGAGTACAGGTTACCTGTAAAGTAAACGACACTCAAATAACATTAATTTAATTTACACAAGCTATAACGCTCATGAGACGTCAAAACTTATGTCACTGCTAATTGTTCACCGCTAGCGGTTCACAGTTAGTCAAATTATTAACAATGCAGTAGAATACTGTTGTTTTATCCGCAAAGCATTGACTCATATACTGAAACCGGGACTCGTACTCATGTCTACGTGAACATGGTCTTAGCCTCTAACAACTGCAGATGAGCCATTATATAACCCGACACATAATGACTTGCAGCCACATCTCTCAGGAATCAAGTAGCATATATGCAAACAGTAAAGCACAGTATAATTGTGTTGATCTTACAAGTTCTTCACTGTATCTATGTTGCATGTTTTGCAACTTTGCAACTTCAGCCTCTTTGTCTACCAGACGACGTCTTGTATCCTCCAGCTCGCGATCTCTCTCATTCGCTGTGTTCTCTTGCCTCTTTTTCTCACCAGTAAGTTGACCGAACTGCTCCGCACATCGCTGTCACAATCACCACCAGACCTTGGCATTCATTGTCAGTCACACTCCACAACTGCACTGACTTACTACTGTAACAACAACATCTGATCGTCAAGATAAGGCAAAACATAATGTTGTCATTTATATTATGCTTTAAGCCTGCAACTAAAATACATCAACAGAACTTGGCATTGCAGTCAAAGACGTGTGGACTACGAATGCGTCAGTCCGTGCCGCAGGATTTTTTGCAGACGCAAACAAACACGGATCTTGTTCCGTGACAAAATTTGCGAATGCGAACTGACGCAAATCTTGTTTTGTGACGAGTGTATTTTTTTCCCAACAAAATTTAAAAACAGAAGTGGTGTGTGTTGAAACGTGCGTAGCACGGTAGCACTGGTACCGGTAAATTGTAATCTGCTATAGGCCTAGGCGCGTAGTAGCCTGTCTTATGTATTAATGACGAGAGGCAGGACTATTCAGTGCGAACGTGGACGGGCACGAATCCAGAATTTCACTCTTGTTGTGGACGGGGACTGACAGCGGATCCTTGGTCAAAATCTGCGGACCGACGCAAACTCAAAAATGTCAGGATCTGCACATATCTGACTGCATCATGCAGGATAGTCCTAGAAAAAAGCATGCATTCTAAGGGCAGAAGCCTAGGAGGCCTCCCACGACCACGCCCCTTCCACAATCCAGTGCTTGTCAACATCTTCTTTTTGTTTATAAATAATGCACAAATCCCCAGAGTTGAGTAATGCCGTGCATTGCAAGTGTGCATGAAGTCCAACGTCCAAGTCCACGAAGCTAATAAAAACGTGCTAAGTGCAAATAAAAAAATCGCTGAAATGTTCTCAACGAAACGGATGGCGGAGATGCATCACCTTGTAAAAATTCTGCAACTTGGCAATGTCATCCAGTAGGCGAGTGTTTTTCGCTGAGATGCTCCAGTAATTAACCCCAAGCACAACGACGACAACTATAAGTCCAATTATAATAAAGGAATGTTTCATAGAATGATGCGGTCGCAATCCTCCGCGAACAGCACCAGCCATGTTGGATCCACGTAAACGTAAACAAACGCTAGAGATGGGCGATTCCGCCGAATTCAAATACGATTCGATTCGACCGAGTTTCGATTCGGTACTCGTTTTTTGAAATGCTTTCGAAACTGCTCAACTGATGCGGAATGCATGAACAGAAAAAAAAATATCTGAAAGAGACTGGCATAGTACCTTGTAATTGTTTTGGATGTCTAATGAATTTGACTTTCAGCTATAGAGTATTTCAGACTCGTTTAATACTCATAGCCTCAGACGTCGAATCAGCAAGCTTCTAACCTGTTTACGATTCAACATTGTAGGTCCTTTGTCACTTGTGCGCACAATAATCAACAGTTCTTTGCAACAAAAAAATACATATTGGCAATAATAATGTTAAATAACCTGTAGTTTACCAAATCACTCAGTCTCGAGTTCTGAACTACCAAAAACCCAAAAATGCTGTTAATCCTGCACAGCATTCATTTTTCTCATGATATTTCAAATGTTGCACATCTATCACCTTGCCACCGCATTTGCACATACACGTCCAACCTCAGTCAGCCAGTGCTTGATGCTAAAGTACTTGAGATGATGTTCTCTTAAGAAAAAAATTGCAAAAAAGTTTTTATTCATAACCGCATCCTTCCTTCTCATTATGAACGCAGGAAATAAAATGAATGCACATTTTATTAAGTACAGAGACACAACAGGACAATAAGTCACTAACACATACACATACGGGGGCGCTGAAAATGACGGACCTGAAAATGAAGGACCATCGAAATGTCCAGGCATGAATTTGACAGACATGAAATACAGACCAAAAGTCCAAGCATGAAATTGGCAGACATGAAATTGAAGGACCAAATTTCCAGGCATGAAATTGACGGACCTGAATATGCAGGACATGACCTGTAGGTGAGTAGATTTCAGACGGCAGCTTATTGATCGTTGACCGTCTAAGTCGATATAAAGTGTGGTCAGTTGCGACCATGGAGAGTTCGTCGTCATACGTAGCGATAGCTAAAGGCCGCGGTTTTCTGTAAGCGTGCGATAATAAATTATACAAACAAGTGAAAAAAGAGAACAGTGATATGGCTTAACTTTAAATTGATGCGTTTGGCATGTTTGATGCATTTCAATGAAAGCATTTATTTTACATTAAATTGTAGTTGAATTTAAAACTACACCAGCTCTTTCAGATATACTATACTTGATCGCGTTAGCAGCTGTTGCACAGACATTTGTGATTACTGTTTCAGTAACTTGAGACTAAATGATGTAAATGATAGTTTGACTTGACTTGTTTGACAAGTTTTTGTGTTTTTGTGCATTTCAATGACTGCATTTATTTTACGTTGAATTGCATTTGAATTGCATTCTTGTAGGATTATGTTTTTGTCAGACATACTGTACTTGACACTACCATGTAGCGTTTTAGGCTAGTGATCGTTAGCAGATGTTGCAAAGAGACATTTTAGAGTAATATTTTGCAAGTTGCAATGACATAATTGCTAATTTGAAGTTCATGTTTTCGTAGTTGCATTTTAATAAATCTATGACATTATAGGCCTACAACTTATCTTGTTGCTCTAACTCGTGTTATGTTGTTCTTTCGAAAATAATTGCAATTTAATCTAGTTTCAAACGATATATATCTTGCCCACCAATTTCATGTCTGCCAATTTCATGCCTGGTCACTTGGTCCGTCTATTTCATGTCCGTCAAATTCAGGTCCGGCATTTTCAGTCAACCCACACATACCACAATATCAAACATTTTGCAAGTGTCAAAACACAAAAAGCTCATGTACAAAATTAAAGCTCATGCTATCAATTACAATCAAATAATAAATTCATTGACAAATTCAACATACAGAAATGAGTCCAAACGCTAAAAAACGTAGGTCTAATGGCCTATACATGAATTTACAGTAGCAGTGCATGTTGTAGCTTGTTCTGACTAGCATCTACATATTTGCCAACAAGTCTGCATTGCCGTATTTTTCTATGAAAAGTTTTTTTGCAAACCAGAAGACTAAATGTATGTTGACCCAGTGCTGACACATTGTGCAGCTAACTGTCTGCCTGACCTTGAGTGGTTTTTAAATAAAAATTGGCTCACTGGATACTCCTGACTTCTGGAATGTCAACACCAATTCTGGCTTTTCTATGCCTTTTTGTTTTCAAGTCAGGAGTCATGTATCGAACAAATTGATATATAGGCAAGTAAATCGGCAACAAGTGTATCACAGTACACCGTGCATAGGCATAGGAAGACTATTTCGCTTAGGGGGGGGGGCAGAGAAGGAGGCAACTTGCCCGAATATTCAGAGCCGGATCGTGGTCTCTTTGGGCCCTGGGGCTTGAAAGCGACTGAGGGCCCCTCGTACATATATTTGCAATACTGACTTTATTTTAGTTATTTTTGTACTGCTACCTTTTTTGCTTAAACAATAAAGGCAAACAAAAGTAACAGAACGAACTAAAAAGCAGAAGTACAAATAACCTGCAAGCGAAGAAAGCATCGAACTGTTGTACACAGAATTGACAAAAGTTTTAGTCTAGAACTAGCAAGCTGCAACTGTCTACAAACTTTGAAGTCCACTCTCCGAGCCCCTGGGGGCCCGGGCCCTGAGAATTCAGCCTCAACAGCCTCATGGATAATCCGCCCCTGCAAATATTTTTCAGTCATGGCGTGGCTCTAGGGAGCACTGAGGGAAATAGCCTCTCAGGAGACCAGAAATGGCGATCATCTAGTGTGGAACTGTAGGCTAATTTTTTCTCGAAATAGTGTCAAAATGCACCCAAACACAGCAAGTTGATGCCAAAAAATCAAAAAATTTTCTGGGAAGAAGTGAACGCCTTGAGTGCCACCGCTACCTGTGGATACATTACTGGCAATGCTTCTTTTACGTGTGACGGCACTGTAATGCCGCACATCTCAGCTATCGTCGAGGCGTCTGTCTATCCCTCCGCCTGTCCGTCCACCATCACACTTTGCGATTGTATCAAAACAGAGCAGGCTAGATCACGAAACCTTCAACTAAGCTTCGTAAAAGACTCTAGTTTGGGGATCTGTAAAGCTTTTCTGAAAAATTGAACTGGATCATGCCAACCAAAAGAGCTAAATAAAGGGGGAGGGGTAGAAAAATTTGCCATTTTTAACCACTAGGCCCTAGGTTGCCGTATCTCAAAAACAGTATGAGATAAGGCCAAGATTTCTATTAATCGCCAATATGAAGTCGTACACGTGCTTTCATTTGGTACCGAAAGCAATGATCCTGGATGACTGTAAACAGTAAAATAAAGGTTTTATTGACTTTTGTTTTTGTGATTTCAGGCTGTGACTTCCACTTCAAAAGTAAATTGTGCCGATATCACTAGAGTTAAACAGAACAACCTGCATATGAAATTTTTGATATTAAACATAGATTTTAACAGTCCAAGTCTCGAATCAATCTTCAAGGAAACAAGCCCATGCAGCTGCAGTACCGGGTATACACGTTGAATAATTTTTTTTGCTTTCTCTGTCCTGCATTTTAAAATTTTTTCTTTCTTCTTTTTTGGTGAATTTTTTGCCGTTTTGCCCGAATTTTTCACCGCATTTTGACCGAATCTGGGGGGAGCGCCCCCGGCTCCTACGCCCATGACACCATGTCCGGAAAAAAACATCCTAGACATTTTGGTTGTAGCTTAAAGAAAAATTATCAGATTTTAGTAATTTTTGATAATAATATTTCTGATACAACTGGCAATTAAATAACTGTTTAATTTCCAACAACACCCAATGTCTGTTTTTGCACTACCTGGGGAAAACAGAACCAACAAAATATTGTTTTTTTGTCCAAAGGAGCATTATTACTTAATCAAAATTGGACATAAAACACATTTTTCCACATTTATGTCACTTGAGATGATAGTTTATCAAACTGTCTGTTTTTCAACTGAGTGCAGTAAAAAGTGTTCAAAGTGACAGCCCATTATGAGACCACAGGCACAGAGATGGTTTGCAAATTAGGTACACATACCTAATGTGCTCATATTTGCCTATTCTGATTATATAACTCGGTATGATTTTCTCCACATGCAAGTTGTCGTACATGACAAGTTTCTTAAAACAAAAACTGGCCAACACTGTATGGTAAAACTATACTGGCGGTCTACACATACAACCTCCAACAGCAACAAAACATCTGTAAATATAAACATCATCACTAGCATTCGCAAAGAAAGAATCAGCAACGCCAGTGGTGGTGATCAAACTGACGTTATCACAGTATCAGAGGCACCATACGACTCTTACCGGCTAAGCATTGATGACGATGACAATACAGAATGCATAAATCACATCTAATGACACAAATAGCCTATCTTTAAGCTTCAGCCAAAACCCAGTGATAACAACGCAGCTCTGTCACTCCTGCTGATAGCTTCATATAACAGAGCTGTGGCCTGATACCTGTGTTTGTGACTTTGTCAATCTGGTTACGTGATGGCTTTTAGCACCTTGACTAACCACTCTCCTACTCAGGCCTGTCGAGAGGGTGAGGTAGGGGGGATAAGCTACCCAGGGCCCTGCAACGTTTGGGGGGGCCCCACCATCGCTCAGAAATAAAAAAGTACACCAGGATGCACCATTTAAAAAAGAAAAATTCAAACACTTCTTCCCAGAGGGGCCCGGCAAAAATGTTTGGGGGCCCAGCGAGAATATTTCCCCCGGCCTCGCAGTGGCTCTCGACAAGCCTGCTCCTACTCCATGCAAAGAATATTACTCAACGTCCAACACACCACGGCAAAAAGCTCACGATACAGTCTGGAATAGTGATAATGAGCTATCATGACCTTCAAGTAAGTTGTAATCGGCTGCTTGTTGCAAGACAGTGCACAAAGTCTCCATCAGCTGCCCAGTACACCAACTGTTAGCCGACAGCTTCACTTGAACCATGTGGCCAACTTAGCCGTCCTGTAGTCGGACCGTAACTGTACGATGGCTACCAGTGTTGAGTGATCTAACCCGGCCTGCAAACAGGCAACAGTGAAATACTGTCAACATGAAAATGACACAATCAATGTATGGTTGAAAACAATAGCATACATCTGCAGCAACAGATCTGCCGTATATTACCAGTATGTTTTATATTTAACTAAAGCTGTCAAATTAATGCATTAATTGATGCGTTAATGTGTTAATAAATTAACGCACCTTTAAAAAATTAACGCACATACATTAAATTATGTTAATTTACTAAATTCTGTGCAGCAAAAGTTCCAATATTCCGTTAAACTGCGGTTATTTGACAATCGCATAAATTCAAGTTACTAAACTGTAGTTGCCTTTCCATCACCACTGTAAATAAATATTATTCCAATGACAGGCTAATAAATATCTATGCTAGCTATGATGCCAGTTATTGCTGATTATACATTTAAAATGTTTCTAACTTTCTATATTCTACAGGCGCTCCCCAAACGTCGCAGGGCCTGGGGTAGCTTACCCCCCTAATCTCCATCGCGAGGGGCCTGAGTGCGTTAATAACGTGTTAATTAATGCGTTAAAAAATTAACGCGTTAAAAAAATTAACGCATTGACACCTCTATAGTCTATATTTAAGAGTAATTGTAATTCAACCACGACCGCTAGACTTTGATACAGGAAATTAAACCCCTCCACGCATATATCAATCTAATGACATCAACTCTACTGTATACAAAGTGTGGAAAAACCATGCACATGGCAGCAAGTAGTCAACAAACTGACCAATATCACGAACTACAAATTTATATTTTTAGCAATAGAATTTATGCACAATCAATGAAGTCCATTGCACCACCAAACTGAAAACTTCAAAACATGATACAGTCCATACATAAATGTAAACACAAAAACCTTCCCAAGCCATAAAGCCCATAGAGTGTTGATCTCTATTTCTTAAGCCTTCAGTCAGACACCAGTTTACACTGCAAGACCACAAATACACAGCTTGTGCATTTCATGGTGTGCCTGTTTATGCTCCTGCAATATTGCTACTAACTGTACCTACCCAGACCTGGGTGGTTGGTTACGTATTGAGATTGTTTATCCATCTGCCATCTGATAATCACTAACTGTGTCTGGTGTTGATCAACATCGTTGATGCAACCAAAAACATTACAAACTTGTCTGTGGAGCTCATGATGGTAATTACAAATAACCATACACCGATGACAACGGCTTGCAGCGTGAGGCGTGTTTGAGAAGTGCTGCATGTTTTAGTGTTTTGCTACGGCACGAGTGCGTTCTGTGACATGATACTTTGCTGTATTGAAGTGCTACATATGGTGGTCCGTTTGGCTGTTCTGGTTTGCTGATTTGACGCCTTGTTTCGTCCATCTTTGACACTTGCCATGTTACGATGTCTTGCTCTGTGCTGACACGTGCTGGCCGACATGTTGGACGTGCGCGTCTCTAGGCCAGGCTGCCGTGGCCGTGCGTACGCGTGTTTGCGATTGTACGCATTCGACCATGACGGCGTGCCTTGCTGACCAGCGTGCACAAGACTTCTGTGTAATGATGGATCATGGAAGCCAACCAACAACGTCATCAGCGAACAGTCAACGGATTTACAATCTGATGTTTGAACAGTTTGCACAAGTACTGGCATTACCGGACCTGTCGCAGTTTTGTTTCGTTTTTAGCGGACACTATGAACTTGCAGTATTCATACTCGACTGCCACGCAAGCGAACTAGAGATTTCTTCGAAGCGATAGTGCGCTATATAAATGTTCTCTTATTATTATTATTATTATTTTTTTTTTTAACCCTCGGTACTTTGTTCCCGAGGCAGCCTAAAAATTAACTACGAAATACAAAGGTGGGTACGATCGTCAGTCCGTGCAGTCAGCGGCCGGCAAACTGT
>Ga0056128_1012502_pt1 | contig 10368 bp, 9 predicted proteins | sample WorMetLIZISLAND2_FD_71113 | JGI IMG/M metagenome (GOLD analysis project Ga0056128, IMG submission 71113) | Marine gutless worms symbiont microbial communities from Max Planck institute for Marine Microbiology, Germany - Olavius geniculatus... ... | reverse complement strand
TAACTGATCACCAGTAGGAAAACAGTATTTTAGTAATAAAACAGCAAATATAAATGTACAAAACATTAGTTTATACACTTGTTAACGGCAGCATTTAAGAACTTGCACATCGAAAACAGCAAAAATTACAAAAGGTGATACTATTCAGCAGCACATTGACACACAGTCAGTGTGATGCGGGCAGGCAATATCGCCTTTTGTAATTTTTGCTGTTTTCGATGTGCAAGTCCTTAAATGCTGCCGTTAACAAGTGTATAAACTAATGTTTTGTACATTTATAGCTATGTAACTGTGTCACTATTTTAGGCCAGTTGATGGACATGAAAGGTCTAGTGGTGACGTCAGTTGCACTGGGCAAAGCCCACTGTGTCATGCTGACAAACTGTGGTAATGTCTATACATTTGGACCTAACAACAAGGGCCAGTGTGGACGCGATTCTACCTCTACCAAAGAACGTATGTTTCGTTTCTTCCTAGATGTATGCGTAGTTTTGTCTTATGTGATCTATTGAGGACTTAAGGCTTTTTTACGTTATTTGTGGTGTGCTTTGTTATTGTACTGCACACGGCCAGTTGCAGTTTGGCTTGTGAACTCCTGCAAGGCCCACATCGCTCCTGGCATGACAGATGTCTGTCCCGAGTGTGGAGTGGTTCGTGGAACACCTGTTTCACTGTGATGCACACCAAGCAGTGCAACTTACAGTCCAAGATTTATTGCATACAGTACTTTTTAAACATGTGAATAACTGTCTAGCTAGGAGACCAGGCTGATATGTCGGTAGAGCGCTGAGCTTTGGATCAAAAGGTCCCGGGTTCAAATCCCGTCAGGGTCGACTCAGCCCTTTATCTATCTTGGTCGATAAAATGAGTAGCACAACGTGCAGAGGTAACAGGGAGTCTCTGTTGAGACTAATCCACCCAACAGAGATGTATGCAATCTCAAGTTGTACTCCCTGGCTCAAGGATATCGCAAAGTTGAAAGAGATGAGCTCCTCTAGACTGTGGCTACTGGCATTGTGCAGTATAAACCCTTGAGCTTACGTAACTGGTGGCCACTGATGAGAAGAAAAGAGCTGCTGGGTAGCCACAACAACAATGGTTTCACGTATGCCTGCATTGTCCAGAAATGGTAGACAGTGTTTGCTGTTTTGCAATGATAAATGTTAATAGGGACAGAGTTGTACATGTGAATTATTGTATGTTTGGGGGTGATTGTTTTTGTTGTCCAGTTTCTACCGTTGTAACGATGGCTGACGATGAAGCGGAATTTGACGACGAAAACATGTGTTCTCCCGGTATGTAACTTCTGTTTAGTATATATCGTAGTCATTTGTGTGTTTTATAGTATTTTTACATTTTGCCTTTAGTGGTCTAATGCTGGTTTTCAAATGACGGAATGGATTTTGATCATTAAAATTTGCTAGGGTTCAGGCTGATTTGAAGCAACTCAGAATAAGTAGGCCGGCAAAACAAATACTGTATGTTTATTGTTTATTTACTGTTGACACCATTATTAGTTAAAGGTGGTGTATAGCTTTTTCTGGGAAACTCGTCACAGAGCTGCAGAGCATCACCTGCCATATAGAGTCACACAAACACAGGTCACCAAACACAGGTGAATGCACCTTGCTCTAAACCCAGCCAGACTGTCCGGTACTCAATTTATCAACTCGGGAGGGATGAAAGACTGAGTTGATCTCAGCTCATTAATTACATAGTTTGTGAATAATTGTGATCAGTAAAATCAGTATAATGGAAATGGATAATGCTGTTTGGCATGTATGTAGGCTAATCAAGATATTATTATTGTTATTGTAAATTATGTTTAACAAGAAATTTGGGGGAAGGCCCAACGTTAGGCCACCCAGCACTGTAAGTCTGATTGTATTGTTCCATGGCTGCTTTTGTCGAGCCATTTATTATAAATGTGGTGCAAAACACCCTACCGGATGGTTTCAATTCCTTCCGCATAAAAATCGTCTTTTCCGTCAGTTTTGATTTTGGTCGGCTGCTTGGTTTCTCTGGAGAAGTGGAAAATAAAGAAAAGTAAAAGAAGTGGAATAAAGCAAAAACACAAAGCCTCCCGTAACTTGTACGGGTGGCAGCCTCCCATAACTTGTACGGGTGGCCTAGTAAAGCCAGCTGTCGACTGATGATGTCAGGAATGATGTGGTATGTAGGCCGACACCGGTGGGTTCGTCGTGAGTGCTTGATCTGTACCGTATGTGAGGAGTGCACTGGCTACGGCAGCAGCTGTGTCAGCTCCGCTAATCAGGATAACCGTGTTCCTGGACAGTACGTTTTGGCTTTTGTTGTCAACGTTACGATACAATGATTTTAGGACCAACACCTCTCTGTAGTGGAAGTATAGAAACTACTCGTACGAGTGAAATTTACAGGTAACCCGTACTCATATCTATGTGAATGGCCGCCACTGAAATACATGCAAACTCGTGTTTGCCGGAACTCGTATACGGGAACCTGTACAGTGCCAGACTTGTACTCATGTCTATGTGAATGCAGCTTTAAGCTAGGATACCACCAAGGTTGACTGAATGGTTAGCTTTATTAACAGCTATCATCATCCATGTTTGTACTATCCCGACTTTGACTCATTTTGTGACAAGCTTATTGTTGCAACCAATGACGATATCACTAAGCTAAGCGACCACTGTTGACGAAAAGAGTGTTGTTTTGGGGCAGCAAGGGTATTTCTGCATGTATTTGTCACTGTAGACGCTGTGGGTGTGGGCCGGGGGACGCCGGGTGCAGTGAATGTGGTTCATGTCGCTACTGTGCCGGTGAAAACATCGAATCTGCTCGTGAACTTGCTAACGGAGCAGGCGCTGCATTGGGTAGGTTTATGTGTTCCAAATAATTTAAGTATTCTACTAATATGTCACCTGCACACTGCACTGTACACAAGCTTGCTCTGTTGTAGCCGGTACTGCTAGAAGTATTGAGTGATGACGACTATTGCAATAGATGATAGCATAGTGTGGTCCGTCGGTCTCTAACGCTCGTGTGTTCTGGTAGAACCAGTCAGTGGGCCAAGATACCATTGTTGGAGACACTTATGTGGTTCCGTGTAACATTGTATTAACAGTTACAACATTGGACTTACAGTCAAGAGTACAGGCTTCTCTGGCTGGGGTTGATACGGTGTGTGTTCACCCGTGTCGGGTGACGGGTAGCAATGTGTGATCTTGTGTGGCAGGTGCTGCTTTATAGCTCTGATATAGTTACCTCCGCCAAGGAGGTTATGTTTTTGCCGGTTTTTGTTTGTCTGTTTGTTTGTCTGTGTGTTAGCAAGATAACTCAAAAAGTTATGCACAGATCTTTCTGAAATTTTTAGGGCATGTCGGGCATGGCATAAACCACAAGTGATTCAATTTTGGGGGTGATTCAGCAGGAATCCTGGATTTTGGATCACTTTGAAATTTTCGTTATCGCGTTAAAGGGGGCATAAGGGAACCACTGGCAAAGTGAATATGGTGACGCCACCTGGCGAATAACATTGCCTTGGCGGAGGTACCTGCGGTTATGACTGCTTTCTAGTTAACCATTCAGAGCTATACCTCTCATTTTACCTTTGCTGTTCAGAGATGTAATTATTTGATCTCATTAGTTGTAGTGGAGCTAGTAGTAGTCATAGTCATAGTAGTCATAGTAGTTGTAGTCATATTTGTAGTAGTAATAATAGTAGTTGTAGTTGTAGGTGGCGTGGTGGCATAACAGTTATAGCGTAGAACTTACAGTCAAGAGTGGCTGGGTATTCACCTGTGTCAGGTTGCAGCTAATGCTGTTATGATCTCATATGGCAGGTGCTGCTCCGTAGCTCTGAGATACTTTTGCTGTTCAGAGATGTAATTATTTGTGGCTTAGGATCTCGACCAAGATCGAGTCGCGGACTTCGTGCTCGAATTGTGGAGGCAAGACGCAATGCTCGTTCTGTTCGACTAAGAAACGCATCCACTCAACTCAGAGGTAACTTACTAGTCTCCGTTGCTGCTCTGAGTGATATGTTTAGAGATTAGCATTTTATTATGCGGTCATCCTATTAAGTCATATTACCAATCTTGCCCATTCGTTTTTCTGCTTGTTCTGCACCAGCTTCTAACTGAAATCCAATAGGCATGGAAGAACTAAAATCGTTGTGAGTGTTCATCGTGAAGTAGTAACTGGTATACTATGTTAGTTTTTACTCTAAAAGGTTATAAGTCGGGGTAGGGTTGCACAGCTCCAGATGGACAGCTGCATAATGTGTTTGCACCGCGCTGACATGTGGTTCTATTTATTTGAAAATAACCGGTTTTCTAGCAAGTTATTATCATATTTTAAAATTTTATAAGTGGCAATAGGTGGTTTGTAGCTGAAGATAAATCACAGATTTAGCTCAGTGTTGTATTTTGTTGGATTTTTCATGACTGTGAATGATGAAATTTTAATTTTCTGACCAAGTAATGTTAGACCTTGGTCTTCACCTTGGGGCAAACATTTGTATGTGTGGCTATGCTGTGCCTGGTCTGAGTTTTGGTCTTTTTAGTCCGCCCAGAAGTGATAGCTTTTGGAGCGGACTTATGGTTTAGCGTAGATGTTTTTTTTTTTATTTCAATGCGAGATCTCTGAGATGCGGTGGCCGATTGGCGTGAAAGTTTGCACGGTGATCAGTAGTAGGTTGAATTTCTTTGAATATCTGAATATTTGAATATCTTTCGCATGGATAAAGATATTGACAAGCAGTAAACAGTATCATCAAGCATAATCCCTCCTGCATTGAACTAAAAAAATTTTGTGAATTTCAGTCCACTAACAAAAAGGTTATAGGTGTTCATGTTGACCCAGCCAAATTCGACATTGCGCATTCTGCGTATGCTAATGTATTTGAGTTCGGGCCATGTGACTTTGCTACTGCTGGAAATTTACCCCCTGAATTCCCCCCAGTCTGACTTAGGGCGCTGGGTATACTCACGTTGGGCTTTGCCCCAAATTTCTAGTAGGTTTCGTTAACATCACTGCTACTGTGTTTTTGTGTGTGCATTTATGTGTATATTTTTTCTGTGTCTATCTGTTTTTGTGTAGCATCGGCAGCCGATGCTGCAAGTGATCACGAACAAGATCCAATCAAACTGAGCAGTTTGCCTCCAGGCCGAGTTGACATCAACGGCATTGCTGTGCAAATAGCATGTGGACTTCAACATACAGGTCTCTAGTATTAGTAGTAGTAGTAGTAATAGTAACTAGTAGTAGTAGTTTGAGAAGATTGTCTTGTGGGAAAATTTATGGGAAGTTTTGTGCTTTATTCCCATTGATGTGTTTGTAGTGGTACTGATGGAGAATGGTGACGTCTATTCGTTTGGCAGCAATCAGTTTGGTCAACTCGGCACGGGTGACACTGCTATGAGGTAATTGTTGATCAACGTGTCGTAAACTTTTCTAAGTTGCTCTAACAAGAGAGGTGACATAGTTGTGAATATCAGGATCGTCATGAAAGCTGCTGGAATTGTATTGCCAACATTTGGCAAATAATTTAGTAAAGAATCGCTAGTTTGCATGTTAGAAATTGATAACATTCCTTTAGAATTGACGAGAAAAGTTGAAATGGGTTTGATGAAGGTAGTGGTGTGAAGTTTGTTAGGCCACTTATACGTAGTGATGTGGGGCCTATTGTTTTTGCTTTGTTTTTTTCTCTACTTTTATTTGTCATTTTTCACTTTTCTTTGAAAGTGTACAGTGTACCAAGACCAAAATCGGGGGAAGGACGACTCCTACCTGAAAGGAATTGAGGTCAAATTTCAGCGAGATCAGTTGGATTTTGGGTGATGGGTATTTTACCACATTTATAACCGATGGCTTGGCGAACAATGGGGAAGGTTAAAGAGGAAGGGAAAGGGAAAGGGAAGGAGAAAGTGGAAGGGGAAGGAAATGGAAAACGGGAAATTGGAAGGAAAAGGAGAAGGAAAAGGGAAAGTGGAAGGGAAAGGGGAAGAAAAATGAGGAAGGGGAAAGGGAAGGGGAAGGAGAAAGGAAAGAGGAAGGGGAAGGGAGTTTAAGAAAGTTGGACGCTTGGACACATGGACAGTCAGGTGATTTTATACTCTGTCCAATGCTATGCTATGTGCATTGGACAGACAATAATTCGTTTTATTATTGACAGAGGCAGTCCAGTGAAGATGCTGGTCAAGTCGTTATCTCAGGTGAGACAGGTGTCGGCAGGTAGCAACCACACTGTACTGCTTACAGCTGATGGACATGTGCTAACCTGTGGCTCTAACCAGGTGTGTTGTAGAATAGTAGTATTAACATAACATAACGTAGCACACTTTTATTGTTCTTGCAGTCATAATGGCTGGATTAAGTGTCCAATAGGTCTACATTAAAACATCGGATCCATAATAACTCGCAGATGTCCAACACTAACGTATCAAAAGTACGAAAATACAAAATGCTAATTTTACTGGAAATTTTTAATGGTACACATAATAAAAGAGTTTTAAAATCTCTTTCCGTTTGGTTTAATAGTATCAGCAGCATAGCTGTTCTCTACCAACTGTCAAACCTTTCAGTTGCATGAAAATTGTTAGAACCAGAATCTGTTTTAGTTATAAGTAGATATGTATTTTATTTTGCCTAAGTTATGACAGTGTCGGCCTATCGCTGTGTATATTATGGACATTATTTTTGTATTTGAGTGTATTATTCATTCGTGTAATGCTAGTGTGATTGAGCACTTGCAGTTAAAGGCAGATCACTTACTTACTTACTTAATTATGTATTAGCAGTAAAATCAGCAGCAGCAGTTATTTCCATAGTAGTTATTTTTAATTTAGGAACTCGTACAGAACAGCTGGACAGAGGGACGGGCAAGGTTCATAATATAGCCCATTGGGATGATCATATAGAAATTAACTGTGTTAAAACTTTTAGTGCGGTGACAAAAAATACTACTATCTCATGGCTGAAATGCATGCATGATTAGCACAATTAAAAAGAAAATTAATGACCAGACAGCCGTGGTTGGATTCACGAAACTTCTGGGGAATTTTGTTGACATTTTCTTACGTCCACAGCTTAGAGTTAGTAAGTTTTCTTACAATTTTTCTGTAACTCTTGTTTCTTTTTCAAGATTTCTATTAGTCTGATTTTTCCGAAGTTCTCTGATGTTTGCTTTTTAAGACTTAGGCCCTGCAGTTTCAGAGCAATAAGTTTGAGTATGTTTGTGTGACGTCTGTATTAACAGAAGGGCCAGCTGGGCCGTCTATTAAGTGACGAAGCTGATACCAATATATCTGCCAGTAAAAAGTCGTCGACATCAGCCTGGCTGCCTGCCCCCATCAATGGCATCGGTCAGTTTATCAGTTGGAATTGCTTTTATTAATTTTTTTTGTAAAACATGTTATGCAGTTCGGTGAAGAAAAAGAACACAATGATTTTTGGCATAGGTCAATGCCCTGTACCACCAACTCAGCCTTCCATCCCTCGGGGATAAATAAATCAAATAAACGGCCTGTCTGGCTGTGGTTACTTTTAAGCTGCTTGTTAAATACAATCAAGTGAGCAAACAACCCTAGTCAGTCATTTTCTTAAAATTATTTTTCTTCATATTTCTTTTTGGCTTTTGTTTGTGTTGTATTTTGTACCTGATAGACAAGGATAATTCTAACTTTTCATATCTGGTAGTTGAACCTACCTTGTGATCGCAATTCCAAAATCCTGCCGTTACATCACTAAGCTACATTGTTAACAAGTGATCTGCTAACGCACATGGGAATGCGCAACAGCTGCAGTGCATGTTTGAAAGGTCAGTAAAACAAAGTCTAAGTCAGTCACCAGAGGGCGCCAGACGACCCGCGGCTATAGTGTCTATAGTGTTTTACTTGTACTCACCAGAGGTCGCCACCTATTGCATTGCCATTGCCATATAGGCTGGATATCGCAGATTTTATCTACCCCCTTTTCATTTAGCACCCTCGTTCAGGGTAACCCCTTTCGAATTTATGGAAAAGCTTTACTGTTCCTAAAACTAGAGTCTTCCTGGCAGCCGAAGGTGAAGATTTGGTAATTCTAGCTTGCACCATTTTTGACTGATTTATTCGTGTGATGGACAGATGGACGGACAGAATTGCGATGGCTAAGATGCGCTACAGCAGTAATAATGAGACAATTTATATGGCTCGTAAAAAGTTCTAAGATAAAAACAAAGTTGTTACACTGACGTGCTATAAGAAGCTGTATGTCTGCTACAGGCACGAAGCATGGTCGTCGTGCCACATGGGTCGGTGCGAGTGGAGATCAGACATTTGTGAGAATTGATGAATCGCTTATCAACGCTCACACTCTGGCTAACTCCAGCATTGTTGCCAACCAGTCATGTATTGGTCAGTATTTTTTCTAATAGTACCTAGTCAGTTTTATCAGGTTCTGTGGCCAGAACGAGAGAGACAGTTTATTTTTCAAAACACACCAAAATTATACCAGGAAACAATAATTAATGACATAGGAGGGTGGTCAGAAAGGCACATGCCCGTCAGTGCTGGCCATCCATGGTTACCCACCATGCAAAATAACTAGAATTCACAAAATCCATTTTATAGTAATGCTTTAAATGAGAGTTATCGGAAAAATGTGGCAGGGGCTGCGATGGAAAATCTGGAAAAGTCCAGGAACTCACAACTGCAAAAGTCGCTTTTTGCATGAGATGGACTCGTGGACAGAACAGCTTTACAATCTCGGAAGTGGCAGCTGATTGGCATGAGCTAATGATGTTGTAGCACATTATGCGGCCATCCATTGCCAGATTAAGTGAACATCGACCTGCGGTATGCAGCAAGCAGACATACCACCACCCCAATCAGCCACACTAGTCCTTCACCCCGTAACCCATAAGCTACTGTCTTGGCAAAACAGAGGGAATTGCTGTTTGATGGTCTGTGTGTGCACAGCATGGGTGAGCGTAAACAACAGAGTTTGCTGTAGAGAGTTGACTCGGGAAATCCCAGTGTTTGGGGAATTTGAGTTGCCTGGCCAAGTGATTAGTCGGTTGCTTGCTTTTGTTACAGACTGTGTTGTGACGATACATATCTCGCGTCAATATCTCGCATCAATGTTTACGAGCTGCCCATGCACACCAAATTTCAGTTTTCGTTTAGAGGTCTAAACGTAAACTTAAACCGTGCTTACGATTCAAATTTCTGTCTTGATATATAGCATGCTACGAATGTAGACTTCTTACTTACTTACTTTCTTAGAGGAAGTAATTGATTGCTGTCTAATAGCTAAATGGACTGCTGCATAATATGTCAACACTGGGCCAACAGCTTTGATCTGTGTGTGTGTGTTCTGTGTTTAGGTATAATTCCGACAGTAGACAACAGTAATATGCCAAGCCAGCGATGTCTTATGATCAGTAGATTGGATGGCACCTGTCGTAGTTTTACTGGTGCAGATCAAGCATCTCTGGTGGGCCATAGTGTCTGCTTGGACCCTGTCTATGACAATCTATGGAGGTAGTTATTAAGATGTCTTCTTTTGTAGTAGTATATTTTACATGTTTAGTATTAGGCTAGTTGTGTTAGTATTATGAAGTGTCATAGCTTTGGTTTGTGGAGGTAGTTATCACATGTTGTGTGTTATGGTTTTTTTTCGTTGTGTCAGTTTTATGTGTTGTAGTGGTTTCTTTATTTGTTGTTTGTTTATTTGTTGTCGATTTTCGTGTGTCGTAGGTCGAGTGTATTGCATAGTTCTAACCCATTTCTGTAGATTGCTTGACCAAGTTTTTTTTGTAGATTAAGGTATTGTAGCTGTTGAGTTAACTTATGTTAAACAACTGTGTGGAGTGGAGCTGGCGAGTATTAAATGAACTTATACACTATATACTGGCTTGCGTTGTCTTACATTCTGATTGGTCGCAGCTACTCGGCACTGACAAAGGAGATGTCGTGTTACAATGTGGTATCATCGGGAATCAGGAACCGGCGGTTGTCAGTGACAGGTTGTGATGTATTGAGTGCACAGCTCTCAGTACCAGCTCGACCTGGCTATACTGCTGCCCGATCACACTGCGCCATCAACCTACTGGGTGTGTAGTAGTAGTAGTAGTAGCAGTAGCAGTAGCAGTAGCAGTAGCATTAGCAGTAGCAGTAGCAGTAGCAGTAGTAGCAGTAGCAGTAGCAGCAGTAGCAGCAGTAGCAGCAGTAGCAGCAGTAGCAGCAGTAGCAGCAGTAGCAGCAGTAGCAGTAGTAGCAGTAGCAGAAGTAGCAGCAGTAGCAGCAGTAGTAGCAGTAGCAGCAGTAGCAGTAGTAGCAGTAGTAGCAGTAGCAGTAGTAGCAGTAGTAGCAGTAGCAGTAGTAGCAGCAGTAGCAGTAGCAG
>Ga0056128_1012501_pt1 | contig 10369 bp, 2 predicted proteins | sample WorMetLIZISLAND2_FD_71113 | JGI IMG/M metagenome (GOLD analysis project Ga0056128, IMG submission 71113) | Marine gutless worms symbiont microbial communities from Max Planck institute for Marine Microbiology, Germany - Olavius geniculatus... ... | reverse complement strand
CACAATTAATTCTTTGTTGACTGTTTGTTATTTTTTGTAAAGTTAACTATTTAAAAATCAATCGTTACTAGCTCTACTTCTATTTGCTAACTGGATCGTTGCAAGTTACATTCTGAGTTGATTCTGCCTATATGCGTTACCTGTGATACAGGCACTGAGCAGTAAAGACGCCTGGTTACCTGGCCAGCCGTCAGTGATCATCCCTCGGCCTCAGCTGACTGTCGACGCTGTCGCCGGCGCTGGTGGTGGCGGCTACGGTCTACCAGCGTCGTCATCTCCTAGGACAGACCCACAACACACAACACACCCACTGACCCGTCGCAGCGCCTACCAGCCGGCTGTAGGAGCTAATGTCGGCTTGTACCGGTACAACTCCAGCGCGCCGCCAGCCACCTCCTACCGCATCTAGATCATGGGTGGGTGGATCGGTGAAGACAGACTTTCGACGAGCAATATGAAAAGTCGATCGATCGTTCGTTTTCTTGCTGTGACTGCACTGCAGACGTTTCTGCGGTTTGATTCTAGCTGTTGGTATTTTTAACCACGTACCTGATTGTGTAGGCCGCGCGTCGCTGCTACCGTAGCAAGATAATGCACGACTGATTATAAAAACGTAGACCTTTCTTGACCAAAACGGCCGAAATCCAGATCCAAACTAGAACCAGTTTGGTCGACAGGCTGCAGTGCGAATTATGAACGTTTTCGGAGTCTATCTGGCACGATGCACTGTATGTCTGTTATATCAACTAGTTTCATCTCACCTAGAAAATCTGTTTGGCGCGACAAATAACGAACTTCAAAAATCTGCGCCTTGATTGAAAAGTCACGCGGCTTGTATCAGCGGTAAATGCTGACAGGTCATAATAATCAGTCAGGACATTTGGTCACGGCTGCAGATTGTTTATTATTCGTACGTTTGTGATGTTATAGCAATTATTAGTCTATTAGCTGCATGTGTTTGTCGCTTGAAATTGTGTGTGTTTTAAGACGTAGACACTAGTTGAAAACGACTACACCAAAAGCCTACGAATTGGCTCCAATTTGTGTGTTTTGTCATTGGCTATAGTCAGGTATTCGTGGAAAATTCGTATCGAGTGATCACGACTTTGACGGTATGTTAATATTTTCGTAAGCGACATAATGGTGTGCGCGTTATACGACTTTCTGTTGTCAATAAACTCACATTGATGGTTTTATTTTAAAGTTCGTCCTAGACGTCGGTGTGAACGCAAGCTTTCGTTGTTTTATTTCATTCTGTAGTTGATTTATGTTACAATATTTATGTAAATTTGTCTGGTATTGTTCTCTTTCGTATGCGCTCTAAATTTACGCTTTACTTACTTACGTACTTAGGTCTACCGGTAATGATTCATCAAGTCATAAACTAAATCGGAATAAAACTGGATAGAATCTAAAAACTAGAAAACGACGCAGAGCGGAGAGCAACTAAAAGGAAAGTTATACACGGTAATGACTAGATAGTTCAGTAGGCTAGTTAGTCGCGCACATAGCGCATTGATTGGTTTGTCTGTCTTTCTCTGCAAGTCTCCACTGGACAGACTAATGTAGTACTTCCTCGTCCCTCGCAGCAGGAGACAGTTGTCTGGTTATGATGAAAAAATATTTATCGTTAGTGTTTGCATAATATATCTGACTAAAAGCAGAAACATTGGCGTTGTCAGCTATGCAGCACTAAGCACGTGCCCCAGAACTTCCAACTGCGTTATGTTTCAGGTCACTTTAGAGTTACTCGAATTCTGACAATCGACGTCATGTGGTTGTTTATCCAGCAAAAAGCATGGCGTGTTCTGCATATTCTGGGACATCAGCTTTCCAGTTACCGTCACTGTTTTCTTTGTAACATTTTTTGTTTCACTCTTGAATTATTTTCTCTTAGTTTAGTTTCCCCTCGAATTAAATTTTGGGGACGTCACTGAGCAGAAATGACTGACAGATAAATTACTATCGACTATTCTTGTTTGTTAATACGGTAAAAACAACTGCAACAACACAGCGTTTGATCTAAACGCAATAGCAGTAGCTACTAGCTATACCTTCGCTTGCCGGTTGCGGTTTACCGTATTAGCCCTAAGGATACCTCAAGACGTGATGAAGCTGGCGCGCAAAGCGAAGTGACAATAACCGATCGACCACCGACGAGAAGCTGATCATCATAGTCGACTGACGCCGCCAGCGACTGCCTTGCCGCGAGAGATGTGCGACTGCCAAGGCCTTGTGGACGTCAGGCAACGACTGGCGGCCGGCCAGAACGCGCTCCAAGTTTGCTCGCTCTACGGACAGCTTGTCCTGCCTGGCATGGCGCCGTCAGACTTAAGGCTTAAGCACGTGAATAACGGTACGCATTCGTCAGAGCAAGTTGCCGTTACTCTGCCGTCAGCACACGTAAGTATGTAGCATATTTTCTGCCTCGCTGTTCATTCTCGCGTAGGCCTATACGATCATTTACAACGACGTCTTGGGTTTAAAAAAGCTGACGACAGAAAGTTGCAATTGCAAATTTCCAACAGAAGAGATTATAGATGTTTATAATCTTATTATGCGTGCTCAAGATTTCAATTTTACGTCTAATTTTTTCACAAATTAGGAATTTCTAACTCCAAATTTTGTATTGTGGAAGACATTTTTCCGACAAAAAGAAAATTTTCCGACAGGCTAAAATTTAGAAGGGGAATTGGAATTGGTGCCCCTGCCACGACGCAACTGATTTAGGTTACAACTCGATGTGTTTAGAATGCCGATCTACAAACTGGACGCACAGTTGGTGGGTGGCGCGAAGACTGCGAGGAGCAAGGGCAGTCGCCGTCAAGAACGTTGTCAGACGTTCTGGGAGTTACCCGAGTCAGACCGCTACGGCCGGACCGACGAGCGAACCGCCAGCGCTGACAAAAGAAACATCGACTTTCTTCCACGTGTAAGTTCGAGACTCCACAGGTCACAGCCTACTACTGGTATACATACACGACTCTACTGGTGTACGATATATAAGCCATACGTCCTATAGACCCGTACACGTTTGTGAAGAGAATGCGATAAAAAGTTTCGCCTCCCATTTTCGGTGTTTTTAGTTGTCGATGTCTAAAACCAATCAAACGTCAATTTACAATCTTGCCAGAGGCACGTTTTTAAGTTTTATAATTATTCACGAAAAATAACCTTCAAAAGTTTACGTGGTTATAGTCGACATTCAAATAAATAATATCGTGTTGCATTTTGCTTGCCGTGCATAACAATTTTCTGGTTAATGGAAATGTTGCGATGATGTACGATTAGGCGAAAAAAGATGCTGCGGATGAAGCTAAGCGAGAGAGCTTCATTGAGCGTGAGATACGAGAGCAGCGTCAGCGAGAGATGGAACTCGCAGCTGTTCATTACAAGTTACAAACCCATGAGCTACGGCCAGCACCATACTCCATAGCGCAACACGTGACGTCACCTGCTGAGCGGCAACTGCGAAGCGAGAACAGCAACAAGAAAAACGACGACGACAAGTCGGACAAGTGGAACTACAACTGGCCAGAGTGTTCGAGCGCGAACCGCGATAAGCACGATAGACTCTCCGACGAACACAGATGCAGGTACCCGCACCCAGGCGAGGTTCTCATCGTCAGAGAACTCCAGGAGCAGCAGAGGCGCGAGGACGAGCTGCGTAGACACTGGCTCGAGATGGGCTTTCAGTTGAACAACGACGATGCCGACGACAATGTTCAACATCGTCACAACGATGACGACGACGACGTGCGAGTAGCTCTTCATGAAGATTGCCACCGAACGCGTCAAGAAACTGAATGTCGATGGGCGCCGTTTGGCTTGCGCTCAGTTAAATATTCAGTGAAAATTTCAGCTGAGAACACGAAAAAAACATGCGCAAAGTCCAATCATTCACAGGCTGCTGGTCACAAAAATGTCGCTGAAACAGACAAGCCCGTTTCACAGTGCGGTACTTTGCGGTTTGCGGTACTCGAACGTAAACCGCATCCGTACGGCTACTCCGACGTCCGCGTTGACAAAGCAGCTGCGAGTAGATTGTCTAGTGGCGCCAAACAGCTGCTGTCATCAGTTCCTGCCGATGTGCCGCTCGTACTGCTTTCGTACCCGTACCCGCGCCCGCATCCGTATTCGTACCCGCACTCGGACGACACGCTCAGGACAACTAATCGCGAATCTCCAGCTGAACGCATCGAGAAAGAAATCGCAGAATGCAGACGACGAGAAAACGAGCTCCAGTGTATCAAAAACCAACGACATGATATGACACTTGAGCATCATTAGCAACCATTCAATACAGCCCATTGTAAAAGAAACTACATCTAAGGCTGGAGCCAGGAAGGCGAGAAGGTACAAGGCGCCATGAAAAGCAGAACACTTAGGCCTAGTTGGACACGGAGCTCTAAAGTTTCGAGAAGTTACGAGGCGCCATGGACGATACAAACGTTCATTAGACAGATCTCTGAAATTCCGAGATCATGGCGCTAGAACACTTGGTCAGACAGTTCTCTGAATTTCCAAGAAGTTGCAATGTGCGATGAAGAGCAGAACACTATAGTTGGACAGAGCTCTGAAATTCCGAGAACTTAGGCCTACAGGCCGCCATGGATGGTATAAATGTTAGTTAAGACAAACCTCTGAATTTCCGAGAAGTTGCAATGCGCCATGAAGGGCATAACACTACAGTAAGTTGGACAGAGCTCTAAAATTCCGAGAAGATACAAGGCGCCATGAAAGGCAGAACACTTAGGCCTAGTTGGACACGAAGCTCTGAAATTCCAAGATCATGGCTATGAATGACAGAACACTTAGCCAGACATTTCTCGGAAATTCCGAGATCTGAAAAAAATTCCGAGACTTCGAGCAGGTCGACTTCTCGATGTCTCGGCGGCTCGAGTTCTCGAGATCTCGGACAAAAAAAACCATTATTATATGGTGTATTATAGTTATGCCACGATTTTTCATACAATTTTAAATCTACGTGCAGATAAGCTACGAAACGTAAATTTATTTCTTACGGTGGGTCTTATTCCGTCACTTATTAATCTCTTACACGACGTAAGAGATAAATAAAATCGAAGTACGCGCGAAATTGGTTTAGTTTAATTTCACATCACCTTATATACACACAGCAACGTCTAAAATACTATATAGGCTATTTTAAACATTCCAGTCACAATGTAATTCACTGCATACAAAACAATCACAAAATGCACGATTAATAAAATAATGTATAAGCATATATACAAATGCAACTATAAAAGTTACCATAATTTATTAAATACTACTGCGAGACGCAGCAGTGAGAAGCGACCACTTCGTCGCGTTACGAAAAATGTTCCTCCCCAGAACAAGGACACAAAATAGTCTAGCGCTCCTCGCCCAAAGTTTGTTTCTTCGAGTTCTATCAACCGCAGACGTGGCGCGGTCAAACAAAACCTTTCACAGACATAATTTCATCACGGGCGTCGCACTATGTGCTAAGCGCGTATCAGCTCAAGGGCGTCTACACCATAAGCGTCTACACCTGAAACAAATGCTCCAAGAAAAAAATAGAATGAAAGGTTTTTTGGAAAATTAGGGGAAAGTTGATTTTCATGGTATACTGCATTTCAGCTTCTAAGACGTTGTTCTCATGATTTTCGATATCATGCAAGCAGAATTGTTCTGTGACGCTTAATTTTTTTTACCAAATTGGTTATTCGCCGCGATCCGCCCCGGGCCCCGATGGGGAAGCTCACGACGCTCCCCAGACCTCATAGTTGGCTGCGAAGGGAAATACCCCGTCCTTATTTCTTACTTTCTCGATGCCTACGGTGGCGCCTCACTTCGAGTTGGAGGAGGAAACTTGCTTCAAGGATAGACGTAATTCTGTCCGCCTTTAATCTGTTACGACTTGGTACCGATTCAAACCCAGGTGAGATAAAGACTCAGGGTTTTCACCATAAGATAGCCTATAGTAGCCAATCTGTAATTTCTTGCTGGCGAACTTTGTACCGCTAAGTAAAAAGATTCCTTCGAACGGGGGTGTCAAAGAGGGGTACCCCTAAAAGTCGTTATTTTACTGCTATTGACTCGTTTAGCGTGAAAGCGGTTGCAGATAGGCACAGACTTGCTCTTATCATAACAAGCACTGCTGACGAACTTTCGGGATATACCAACATCGATGACCTTGAGCGACCTTAAACCCCAAAATTAGAAGCTTAATGATTTTTTTTTCCCAATTTTAACCTGCAAAGCACTATTTAAGAGTAAACTGCGCCGAAATAGCTGGAGATAGACCAATAAAACATGTGGTTTAATTTCGCTCCCCATTGCTGATAGAAGCTTACAAAAGTTTTACTATGATATTGTTTTTACTGGCTCACCCTGTCCATCATAGAAAGCTCTATATAAAGCGCATATCAACAACATATTGTACCATATCTACACTGTGTCCCAAAAACCACCCCCGACATTTTTAACTGTAACTTGAAAACCAATTATCGGATTTTGATAATTTTTGGTAAGAATATTTCTGACACAACTTGCCATCAAATGATTGTTCAGTTTTCCCACCCCACCCAATGTATGGTTCTGCATTACCTAGGGAAAGCAGATCAAGCGAAATATGTGCTGAAATAACCAGAAAACTTGAAAAAACATCCCCGACATTATCGATCGTAACTTGAACAAAGATTAGCAGATATTAATAATTTTTGGCAGAAATATTTCCGACAAAACTGACTGTTAAATAAGTGTTTTAGTTTTCACCTCATCCAACGTCTTCTTTTGCACTATTTGGGGAAAGCAGACCAAGCACAATACGTGTAAAAATGAATGAAAAAAAATCAATAAATTCCATTTATCCTAATCTGTGAGCCCCAACAACCAGTCTATTACAAGGTTTGGCTGTCATGCAGCAATGCATCTACCAAATAAAGTTTAGAAATGTTTGTGAATTCAAGAAGCGACTGGTAAAGCCTCGATTGGTCTGGAGCAGAAAGGTATCGATACTGCTGTCAGTGAATGGAGAAAGCGTCTCCTTGACTGTGTTCGCATAGTGGGCCAACACTTCAAGCAATTTTACTGCAGGCAGTTGAAAACTGGACAACTGAATAAAATGTCAGCCAAAGTGTCAGACACGTAAAACAAAATGTGTTCTCACGCGTTATGTTAATTAAGCAATCATATCGCAGTGGATAAAAAAGTGACATTTCGCTCGTTGTGTTTTCCCAGGTAGTGCAGAAACAAACGCTGGGTGAGGTGAGAAACTGAATGGTCATTTGATAGCAAGTTGTGTCAGGAATATTTGTACCAAAAATTATTATAATCCGATAATTTGTTTTCAAGTTACAGTTTAAAAATGTCGGGGATGCTTTTTTGGGACACAGTGTAATTATTTTGTTTCATATCCCTCCAAATTTTGTTATGATACATAAGTAATTAAATCCGAATACAAAATTAGTTGTTAGGTTATCAGTAACACTTTAATTTTTAATTTTGTTTATGTATAAATATATTTAATCACCGTCATTTCTACACGGATCGCTCAATGTTTGTCAAAAGTAGAAGACGTTAGAGAAACGTCTGTACAACGTTAAAACGCGTTTAAGTAAAAAAAATTTTAAAAAACGTCTACAACTATTAATTACAATTATGCATGTTTTTAATCAGTTACTGTTGTCTCGAATATGCACTGTTATAAGTCCTGATACACGACGCATTGGTGAACCGTCTAATCACGATGATGCGCACAATCGCTGCCACTGATAATAGATGTGTCTAAAATGCAACACATAAAAACACGTTTTCAAAAAGTTGTTTAAGATAAAAAATCAACTCACTACTGACGATATTAGACTTAAAAGTTCTTTGTAAAAATGCGTCAGAATGTGTCATACGTTCAGAATGTCGTAACTTAGTTACTGTTCGGCTATTGAGTGTTTATCACTCAGCGCTAACTTGCATTACATATCGGCTACATAAAAAAAGTGAGGCTTCTAAGCTTTACAATCATGCCACCCGAAAGAAATTACCAGTTTTACGTGCACTAAATTTTAACACTTTAATGGCTTGCCTAACCTCTGCTCTCACACGGCCTGTTTTCTACAACCGTTTTAGGAAACTTTTGTTCGAGCTTTCTTTTCCTTTCAACTAAACTCCTTTTTCCTAGGCTTTTCACAGTGGTCTAGTATTTTTTCAGAACGTTAGGCCACTATAAATAACTTTCAAGTATGTATGTATGTATGTGTTTATGTATAACCCCTTGTGGCATTATTCTACCTGTGCATTAAAAATTCAAAAAAATCATAGCTGAACTGTAATTCGCCAGTCCGCGATTTGCCATTTTATCTCGCCTTCACCTAATACTAGCAATTCGACATTGTTGCAAACCTGCAATAGGGCGCGACGCGATTATGATTCTTCCTCTATCTAAAATTCACAAACATTCCGCATTGTATTAGGCCTATGTACGAGCGTATTTAGTACACACAGTACAATATGCCAAATTCTTGCAAAGTTGTGTTCACTGCCAAGCCTATCGAGAGGAGAAATAGAGAACGTTTGGAGTCCCCACCGTCGTTTAAAAATATAAAGTACAGAATGCGCCATTCTCAGAAGCAAAATTTTAAAAAAATGAGGGGACACAACTAGGGTCCTGCAGTATGTCTAGCATTCCACTCTCGGTAACGATTTGGCCGAATAGCCTGAGAGCAATGCGATTTTTGACCGGGGGGCGCCGATTCCGAAGTTCTCTTTCCGTGTCAGGAGCGTTGCCGCGGTCTAACAGAATGTTACTTGAAAGCATTATGATGAGTGTCCCTGCAGAACAGCATCTCATCCGTCCGACGGTTCTAGCAGAGTGCAACAGTGAGACAGTCGTGCAGACGGACGTACAAACCACGCTATGCTAACACCTGTTAGAAGCATAATGTAGAGTTGGAAAGCAAATCTCCTGGGGTCGCCAATTTTGCTTTCAGCAATGCCGCTTTATTGAAAGAACACGAAAACTACGCAAGAGAAACTTTAAAACGTTTTGCAAATGCAGTATAGTGAACAAAAAGCAGTAATTACGCCGACTGATGCCAATCGATATTGGATGTATCAAGTAATGAACGGGTATTTAGGATGTTTATTTTTCTCCGTACATACTTTCTGTACGACAGTGGTAATACGAATTATTTCACTAATTATTCGATTAATTTTATTACAAAGTGTAGCAAGTGACTCACTCTCTCGTTGTTATTGCTTTCGATACTGTATGGATGATAGCGCAATCCGCGCTCCTTGTTGATCTGTGCGCACACACAGCATTGGACGACATTTTACCGCGCCGAGTCAACGCACGTGCTCGCTAGAGAATACAAATCAATCATGGATACATCATAGACGAAATCACTGGCGGTCAATTTATAACCAGTATAAGTGACGTTAAATATAACAACAATAGTAACATTTATAACAATAACATTTATAACATTCATTATAAACATTGTCCAGCGTATTATATTCATATATTTTATTATTTTATATCATTTTATTTTTCCTGGTTTTATTTTGCTTTGTTTGGCCGTTTGTCTGTCTATTAATTTATTTATGTTATTTATGTTATTGTTGTTTTTCTTACTATTACAAACAATACAGAGGCAGCGTCAGTCAAGTGATATATAGGGGGGAGATGGGGCGCACCTGGCAGTCCAGCAATATTGCCGGCGACTCGACAGACTTGCGTGGAACCCGCACTTGCCGCTGGAATCCTGGAAAACTGTAACAATTGGCAAGATCCGCAAAACTGTGCGGCGGACTACAGCAGTATATACATGCATGCAATAAATCATTGCGCGGCCGTTTTGATTGCCTGTAACATGAGTCTTGCTCGTCCGTCCGTCCGTCTGTAAAGTACGAGGTTATAAGCCGAAAACAAATCGCAGAAATACCAAAATCGGAGTAAATGTTCCCCGGAAATGAGTAATTGGTGTGCTAATTTTAGGTGCAAAAGGTTAAAGGTCAAGGTCAAAGTTAGGATAGTGGTTAAAGTAGCGCAGCTCTTGGTGGACGGCCGCACAATACGTCGGTCCATTTCTGGTTATGACTTATAAACTCATTAATCACATGGCAACCAAACGACAGGGCGCTACAAGTAACAGCAGCGTACAATGCCACAAGCTACGAAACTAAGCGTAATAATGCGTTAATCACCGTCTATTCTACTCCCGTAGGCTGCCCATCTGTATAGCAAATATGTAGAAGTAAATCAGGCCTATTATTAAATGCTAAAGTGTAAAAATAGAATTACACTGAAAAATTAACAGCGATTACTATGAAACATTCACCCATTATGTAGTTGCGCTGAAAGTAACAACTACAGTCCGCTATCAGC
>Ga0056128_1012499_pt1 | contig 10369 bp, 4 predicted proteins | sample WorMetLIZISLAND2_FD_71113 | JGI IMG/M metagenome (GOLD analysis project Ga0056128, IMG submission 71113) | Marine gutless worms symbiont microbial communities from Max Planck institute for Marine Microbiology, Germany - Olavius geniculatus... ... | reverse complement strand
AGTCAGAAAACATCTCAGTATCATACTGGCACGTTGATGAGCTTTCTTAGTAATGTCAGAAATGTGTTGAAAAAAGTTTAATTTACTGTCTACAAGTACCCCTAAGTCTTTTACAACATCCACAGATTCAATTGCTTGATCACTAAAAAAATACACAGCATCACTTCCATCGCTACCAACCATTAAAATACTGCATTACTTGATCGAAATGCTTAACTGCCATGTAACAGACCATTTCTCCAATAAATTGAGACAGTCTTGTAATACAGCAACATCAGCATCAGAATCAATATGAATGTACAGTTTAACATCATCTGCAAAGAGTTTGGAAAGAACACTAGATGGAAAAATATCAGTCTATATCGCATATCGAATTATCGATTGCTGAAACGTCAGCAGATTAGCAAATAAAGATTGGAATTTGATGCATTCGTATACATGTGGTTTGTTAAATCGAATAACAGTTTTCGTACGCAATCACATTTAATATTGAATTTAAACACAAGCGTTCTATTGTCGTAGTGAATCTCACTGCGCGATGTGTCTGTGCATGTTTACAACCCTGCTTCCGCGTGACGTCACACGAGGCTTACAACAGCTCTTTACGTTTTATTTGCTAAATATTGACAATAAGCACTGCTTTAGCATTTCGTTTCTTTTTCTGTATGCGCATTGTAGATGTGCTGAAATGCATAAATAGGTAAGTAAGTTAGCTTCTAAATAGCAAAAAAATGCCGCCAAATACACAATAAAACTTGATTGACTTGATTTGCGTTCAGCTGTTAGAGCGGGTGAGCATTGGTTTTATTGGCTCATCATCGTCATCAGCATCATCAGGTATTATCCTAGCGATGAGACTATAAACTTTGATTCATTCCTGTGGGCCATGCAGTGGATTCAGTTTACAGTGCTGAGGCTAAGGCGCGACGCCGTCTAGCCGCCGGCGGCCTGGACGACGTGTCACTGTCCATACTGAACGCAGTATATCAACGGTCAGCGTCAGGCGCCTTGCTTCCTTCCTCCTCCTTCCCTCCTCAGTTACTACGTCATTATTGACGTCACGTGCGATGACGTCACCGGGCCAGCATGACTTGCTCTCAGGTGCGCGCGTTTAAACGAAATTGAATGTCGCCATTTGCAACGAAACCTGGTGGACAGTCGTTCCGACGAAGGCAGCAACAGTCGCTGAAACGTCAACATTAAATAAAATAAAATACTATTTTGATAAATTTATATAACTTATTAATTACGGTTTTAACCTATGTGTCTAATCAAAGAAATCAAACGCCATTTCGTCTTGCTTTCTTTTCGGTTTAACCTTAAATAACTAACAAATCAATCTACAAGAGTTCTTACCAACTCCCTTACATCTATGACAAATAAAATGTACAAAACATCAGTTTATACGCTTGTTAAGGGCGACATGCAATGACTGACACATTAAAAACAGCAAAAATCATAAAAAGGTGATACCACTCACCATGACATTGCCTAACTGTCAATGTGCTGTTGAATAATTAAAGTGTTTGAGAAATAAGCACATATCCCTTCGCTAGTGAAGCACGAACATGCACGTTCTTCATGTCCGCATGCAACTAAGCTTGGCCGGTGTCAAATTCGCCACTGACCAGGTTGTGCAGTGTCAGTAAGATATTATGCGGTCGTCTTAATAGGCCACAGTACGGGTCTTGCCTTGTCTGTTCGTCCGTCCGTCTCTCTGTCCGTATGGGCTATTAAGTCAAAAATAATAAAAAAAAAATTGTAGAAAAAAATAATATGAACCTCCCCTAGGGCAAAAATAACCGACGTATTAATTTTAGCTCTAAAGCCAAGGGGACGGCCGCATAGTTATGTCAGCACTGGGCCGACCGTTTACTGACGTTTGCCTTGGTGCATGTTTTTCTTTCCTTCCACACAATTCTGTTCCGCGCTATTTTAGCAAATGGCCTAGATTTTTGGTAAATTCTAATTTAAAAAATCACAGGTCACTAATTGGTCTTCGTTTTTGCATCCTGCGACTGTTTTACGTTCAACGAAAATAATTGTGTTTTCCATTAAGTGAAATGTGCAAAAATCACCGTTTTATTTTACACGTAACCACCAGTCGTGCCAAAATGTTTTAAAGCATGTTTACAAACGTTCAACGTAAATATCTGTGTCCATGTGTTAAACGTCAGTACATGTGAAATATAGCGAAATATATTTGCATAATATTTATTAAATGTTTTTTTGATTTTGACTACGTGTGACCTGCACGTTCTAAGACGAGCACTCCATTAATTTTTTATTCGTTGCGGATGAGGCACGGCTTCGCTACTTGACCATCACACACCTAAACTCCATTTACTTGGATATGTTAATAAATAATAATAATAATAATAATAATAATAATAATAATAACGGAGTACCTAGGGTAAAAAAAATAATAATAATAGGGCACTTATATCGCGCCAATTACAAAATATCCAGTGACGCAAACAATACAACATGCATGCAATAAAATACACAAGTTGCAATAAAACATCTAAGATGGTAAAAACAAACTACTTTAAAAACGCTGAGTTAAAATAATGAGTCTTGAGATGCCGCTTAAAAGTGTCTTTGCAGGTAATAGTTTTTAAAGCAGTAGGCAGAGCGTTCCAGGCCAACGGACCAGCAATAGAGATAGCTCCCTCTTCAAATTCAGTCCTGGTGCGAAATTTAACATAAGTATTGTTCACAGAAGAACGCAAATTAGATCTGCTGGCCATTTCATAGGTTTGCTGAACCAATTCTCGTAGCTTGCTGCACAACTTGTTGTTCAACAAATCCATAACAGATTGAAGTAGTGGAATTTGGGCAGCATGCCGGCGTACACGACGAGGCGGTTGCAATCACGAAGTGTTTGTCACTGAACGGCAACCTTGACTTACCGACAGAACGATTTTGCTGCGGTGTCATGAGCCTAAGCAGGCTTGCGATTGATTGTTGCGCTCGCTTTCACTTCTGAGAGAGCCGTAAAGCAACGAGCAGCTTTTTTAACGGTATAGCCATTTCGTACGAAAAGCGTTAGTATTTCAGTCATCATGCGGCGTGTACAAGAGCTAACGAGGTTCGCAACATTGGTCGATTTTGAAAATTTTTGACAGACAAAATCCAGAAACAACTCAACGTAAATGGCTATAGTTTTGACCATTTCACCTTAATATTGCATTTTGTGAAATTCAAAAGTCATAGTTTGGCCGTTTCCAACAATGAATTGATACTGGGTAGCGCATGCGTCCTCTTAAAAATGATTAACTAAATAGCAACAAACACGAGTAACAGTTATTATCTCTCAAAAAGTCACACGTGTTACATCATTTCATCTGTATTACAGCATGTGCTCAAAATGTCTTCCTCCAGTATGAACACAAGCCGTAAACGTTGACGTCATCGCCAACAGTGCGTTCAGTAACCACTGACCCAGAGTGGTTCACTCGCTGTTGATGCGTCATTTCAGTTCATCAACGTACAATCTTAAAATCAATACGATTAGTGTTAAATGAATTACAGATTTTCAGTGATTTTGCGGTCTCAGTGATTTTGTGAGCCAATGCATGCGCAAGAGGATCTGTACATTATGGAAAAAAGAAGAAGAAGACTGTATTCATCGAAAGTCTTTCGAGTTGTCGCAATCTGACATAGGAAGGTTGATTTGTAGGCCTATAAGCAATACAGTTGCTATTAATACCCGACATCTCGTGTGTAGAAGTGATGACGTGATAGCTAGCTAATTATTGTTATGTACTACTGTACTGGGTGTGTCGCATTTACCGTCGCTGAGGTGCTGCCTACAGGTGCGACTGAACTCAGTCAAAAGTATCGCATGCGATAAAAGTAAAAGCCTAACATTTATTACAGAAAAACTAGAACCTACAACTACAATAAAAGTGATATTTACGACGCCGACGAAGCTCAACTGTTGAGTTGAGCTGAGTCGCGTCGGCGTCGTAGGTGTGGATTGGCCATTAGTTTCAGGTTTTCTCTTTAGTCTGCAGGCCTGCGCCGTCATCGTCAGCTGACGACGATCCTGCGCGCGGTGGCGCCATCTAGTGCTTGGAGTCAACAACAAACACAGGTGCCAGTCAAAGAAGACAACTGAAAGAACAGCTGCACAAGACAGAACAGTTTGTCTGTTCGCAGTCTGTCTTTCTGCCAGCTGGCAGCTTGTAGTCAAGCTATCCGGGTTCAATTACGACTGCATTGTGCCTCTGCAGTTTCGTTTACTTCATGATAATGACTACGAAGAAAAAGAAAAGTGCAGAATGTACAGAAACAGCCTTAGTTGCTGTTTTTTTTATCCACAATGTCTTGTCTAAACACTCTGCGAGGAGGCAAAGGTCTGGTAGAAGGTATTATAGTGGTGCTTAAACGTATGAGTCACGAGCCCAGAAACGCTTTATAATCTTCGTAGTAGCAGCTGATTGGCATGATTTAATGATACCGCAGCACATCCTTTCCAAGCCAGAGAACAATTATTAGGCCCGCGGTGCAGCAAAAGACACACCATCGCCCCAATCAGCCACATTAAGCCTTCAATCTGTAGTCTGCAAGCTGCTACCCTACTTATTCTTAATCAAACCGAAGGTAAAAGGCAGAGTTGACCTGAGCACGCTGTAAAATAAGATATTAGATCGGCAACTTGCACAAGCATAGTTGCTTGTAATTGACCTGCGGTGAGATAAGAACTGCAGTCTGAAAGTTACAAGTTATGCGTATAAACCATCTTCATTTAATAATAGCCTTAACATATACAATGTTTGTTATCTGCTGCTCAATTGCAAGAACTAGATGCAAGCGGCAGAAATTGCTTACTGAAACGTCTCGACGGTTTTGCTGGCTCCGGGCACAGCGTTGACTGGTACGAAGTCGCGGTATCGCAGCTTCCAGTTCCCGGAGATGGTCGAACTGCGGCTGACGGCCGGAGACCGCTGCGATGACGACTGTCGTCCACCGCGCATTTTTCGCTCATCTACGACGGCTGCGGCGGCAGTGCGATGTGAAGAGGCCCTGGTTGGGTTGGATCGGGCCCGGCGAGCCGCTGAGCGAGACGGTCTCTCGTCCACATGCGATGATGTCTCCTCCGTCCGTCGCACGCTGTTTGACGCCATTGTCACTACCACCACGACAACGATACGTCGAGAACGTTAATCTAAGGTGCGAATAAAGCCACACTGAACCGAAGCGCTTAGTGCACTTCGCGAAATGAACTGTAATGAGATGATCTGATCTGTCGGCTCGTTCGATTCTACAGCGCAGTTCGCGGAACGTAGCTGAAATTAAATAAATGTCCCGACGAATTTCAGTTTATTCCCGTCGCTTGGTATACACACCTTTAGACTGCAGTCCGCACATGTGAAGTGAAACAAAAACAAAAGGAAATAAGGTCGAAATATTTTTTTATTATTTTACAGCAAACGCAGGAAATTATTCAAGTCAGTTCAAGGCTGTTATTTAGCTTTTACATGTAAACAGCGAATAAAACAAGTTAACATTTTTCTGACATTTGCATATCAATTTACAGCCGAAAACAAATCGGAAACAATTGCGTTTTATTTCTGTTTGATTGCACATGTGCAGACAGACATCCTTACCACTACCGTTCATACGTCCATACGTTCATACGTTTATACGTCCACAACAACATCTGCAACTTAACGCTGTCGACGCTGATTGTATTCTACTAACTGCGCAACGACTTGCAAGAAGTGCTTCAGTGCTCAGCGACGCACGTGCACGAGTTGCTGTAGCGACGTACTCTGAGAGCGACTCTACTCACTGTCAATCACTCAGACCCCGCAGAAGCGACGCTGATCTCAGCAGCCAGCACTGGGCCGATAAGCCGCTTTGCTTGCACGCTATCTGCTTCTTAAGACACGTACAGAGAGACGGAACTGATCTAAACTAGACTGAAATCCCAATCCAGTTCATTTCTGTTGCCTCCGTTACGTCTTTGCGCAATAATGCTGTCAATAATTGAGCGACTGTTGAAAATAATTCTCTCTTACGTTAGCTGTTGATTTAATCGAATAAACACGGCATACTATTTATACACCTAATCGCAACAGATCACTGAACAAAAATCACAATGCGCAGATATAGTAAGGGAAAAACAATGGAAGACAAATATGTAAACAGACCTAATGTAGAAAACTAAATAAACGTCACAGTTGAAACAATAGTAAGTATCTAGTTTTCACGAACGTTGTCTCGCATGCTCTCACTTTAATGTTCGCAACAATAGCTTACGTGGCTATCGCAAATCACTAACAGAAAATAACGTGTGCATTAGTCAGAAACAGCTAATACGATGTTAAACTACTGTATCTAATTTTGAAGATTGCGTGATTTTTTTGCGTGCATTTCGTCTTGCTTCGAACGACAGCTACAACTAAACTCAACGCTCGAGTTTACTCTCGTATATTCTGCATTCATTTGCTCGGATCTGTTAAATTAATGAATGAACGACTATCGGCCAACGATCGTATTAGACACGCAGCCAAAGAAGGTGAGAGATATCATGAATTTTAAAGCCAAGGCCGCTGGCTGCGACAACCTTGATGTGTTGAGCCGATGTTACGTCGTGTGGTTACCATCAAACTGACTATCCTGTGACTCAATTATCCGCATCAGAAAGCAGTCATTAACACTGTGTCTGCTCAATCGTAATAAAACAACACAGAAAATAAACTTCTTTCATCATTTTATTCTTTGCTCGTTTTATTGCAACCTTGATATATACTATTGCATGATATTTACTGCGTTAAAACTGCTAAACACCGAGAACAACTTTATCAACGGTTCTAGCCTTATTGTCGTAATTTTATCACACGATTCACATTAAATAAAACGCCGAAATTTCAAAGGGATCTTTTAAAACGAGTCCTCGCGATTCTAGGTTAACACGTTTGAACAGTTGATTTAATATAAAATCGTGCACGAAGTAGGCAATAAAAATAAATAAAATAACAAGCCGACAAAGACATCAATCAAATTGTTAGAGTACATAAAAAGAAATAATGTCTGTAACGTGCAGCGTAAGCCGACAGTTACTGTAGACCATTACTAGTAAGTTATGTTGCGCACGTGATTCGGCGAACAGTGTCCTCGCAGCTCAACGCAGGATCAGTGATCACGTCTATAAGACATAATCATGATCGAGGATGTACTCCCGAATTCTGATGAGTGCTCTCTCGTGGTGGGGATGTATTATTTTATGTATGACAAATATATTTTTCTCTTTGTTTGTTCGATTCAAGTGAGACTCTAACTCTAAAACGTCACTGACAATTATATTATATTCTTGCGACAGTTACATGATTCCTACAAAGAACACGACAATCACGTTGCTGTGAGCCATACGCAAAGCTCCGGTAGTTCATAGGCCTATATCGGTGAGACTACGGCTCGGCGCACACACAACATGCTAGTTTATAGCATTTATTTTTACACGGTAGTGTAGCGACGCGTTTCGGGTGTGGTGAGATCTTTAATGGTGATTTTATTGCAAATTTTTCAAAGAGTTTGCCGATAAAAAAAACTTTGAAAATCCGCCAAAAATTGACATTTTTTGCAAAATTATCGATCGAACTTGGATATGTGCTACTCTTTTGAGACACAGTGTGGATAGCGGCAGTGATGCAGAGTGGCCGGTAAATACAGTAATCAAGCCGGCGTGACACAAGCTCAGATTGACAACTGAATTATTGATACATCGGCCTCGGAGATGAGCTGGTGAGGTGTCCATGTTAATTATCGACCAGTGAATTATAACGGCCTTACATACAGGACTTTGGTGAAATGTCGTCCCAAAAATTTTCTAAGCTGGTTCCCAACGTCAGCGAACACACAAGATCGCACACGAGTGTATTAACGTCGTGGGTTAATAAAGATTGATGGCGGTAAGTGTTCAATTTCTCGACAAATAATTACAAATTTCAGACAAAAAATATATTAATGCTGAAAATTTTAATTTTACTTCTGAACTGTTTAGTCCCAATTTTTGTATTTTGGAAAAAAAATTTGCAATGACGAAAATTTTCCGACACGAAAAAAAAATTTAAGGTGAGGAAGGGTACAACTGACTGCGCCTTTTGTGAAACTTACAATAATATTGTTAGTATATTGCAATAATTTTATTGTAGGCCTATTTCGTGCACATTACAGTTTTAAAGCAAAATGCAAATTATGCAAATATTGAAGCAAAATTTTAGGATTTTTAGCTTGCGCCATTGAGCTCCGCGCACAATCGCACGCACATTAAGGGGCCTTCCCTACACATAGTACCAGAGGATAGATATTGGTTCTGGATATTGCATGTCAGTCATTTAACGACAAAAAAACACGCTGTCCACTGTGGCGAATATTACGTTGCACTGAATAGCTGTCGATTCTTACCTCCAATAATGTGATCTATCGGCATATTACGCAATTCTAGTCTCGGTCTTGACGTCTCGGTCTTGTTTTTTTCTCGGCCCATGGGATCTCGGCATTTTGTCTCGGGTCTCGGACCATTTCGTCAGGTCGAGACGTTACGTGCAAGCGGGCCGTGCATAACTTTATTTTTCCAATACTGATCAGTAGGCCTATGCCTTCTGTTGTTTCAGAACTGCAATCAGCATCCAAATTCCTCGCAATGAACTTAGGCCTACTGTGCATACTATTGATTATTCTATCACCATTAATTTGTGGTAAATCGCAGTTGATAATGCAGGCTATTTTGATCTTGGTTTCTGCACAAGGAGATTTACGGCAAAGTGAAATGAAAACACTGTTGCTCAGTCATTTTATACATTAGGCCCACAGTTGACTTTGGTTATCTACTAATTTTTCTGGGGTGCATAAGCATATGTTTAATCAATCCGGGCAAACTGCCAGTTAATTGTAGCACATAAATTAAAAGAACGGAAAATGTTTTAAATACAACCGAAAATAAAATAAACAGTCACTGTTATGTACAAAATCAAATTATACGGGTCAGATACTGTACTTGGAGCGATCTTCCAAGCTAGCGCAAAACCAGCACACGCACACACTTTCCGCCTGATATCAGACGTCATCTTGAACATTTTTACTTCTTACGTCTTTCCCGCTAGAGAAGACGCGCTACAGCCTATACAGTTCCTGTACAGTACTGACCTTCAAGGTCATCCAAGCTCAATGATTTTTATGTAATCTGAAAAAGCGTATGCTACTTCGTATTAATGATTAATAGTAATTTTGAGCGCTCAAGATTTTTTTACGTATAATGCTCTATTTAAATAACTTATTTACAGGGTTGTTTGCAATACTGGCAAAAACTGTTGCAATTGCAATAGCAATACTTGGTAGAAAATGTATTGCAATACTGACTGCAATACCTATTTCCAAGTCAGTATTGCACTACTATTGCAATAATTTTTGCAATACTCCACTACCCGCTCCCCCGAGTAAATTTTAATTTTTGCTCAAAATTGTGTACAAATTTTTTCTAACATTTGGGTTGGCTGCAGGCTAGGTGATAATTTGTTCAACCCAGAATTAAAACAATAAACTAGCTTTATTAATATGCTATTTTATATTTAATCTTTTTCACGCAATTAAACAAAAAATGAAGAAAATTCTTTGCATAGTTAAACAGCAACCTCACGATAAAAAGTGTACTCTATATCAAAAAGTATTGCTTCCAAGTATTGCAATATTTCAGCCCTAAATGTATTGCAATACCACATGCAATATAAAACATGCAAACAGGATTGCAATACCTGTTGCAATACCAAAACGTATTGCAATAGTTATTGCAATAATTGCAATACTGCAATATTAATAACCCTGCTTATTTACTCACTTGCACAAATTGTCGCTAGACGGCTGTGTAAAGGTTCCTAAAATGAGTTAGTAACTACACAAGAAATGCATCACTAGCGCCTCCAGCAATAATGCGCATCATGCCACAGCAATGCACACAACGTATCATTAATGTACGCTGTACGCTATTGTTAGCATAGATGTAATAAACATCAGGAAAAAACGTACTTTTGCGTAAAAATACTTTTAAAACGTTTGTAAATGTTTAACAAAAAGTGACTTTTTACCAGACGTATTGCCTAAATCCATTGCTTCAGTATCGTATAGCCTGGTTTCTTTTCGTATGCTACTCATCAAATTTTTGCCTACATGCTTACGTGGGTTAATCAAAGTAGGCCTACAAACTCCACTATTACTTTCATCAGCAACAATACAGTTTTCGTTGATTCTTTTATATCTGATCTCCAGTCTTCAGATCTCATAACTAATCCACCTACACTTCTTGACTCTCTCCTCCCATCCTACAATTCCACTCTCTCTGCACTCCTTGACAAACACGCTC
>Ga0056128_1012498_pt1 | contig 10370 bp, 10 predicted proteins | sample WorMetLIZISLAND2_FD_71113 | JGI IMG/M metagenome (GOLD analysis project Ga0056128, IMG submission 71113) | Marine gutless worms symbiont microbial communities from Max Planck institute for Marine Microbiology, Germany - Olavius geniculatus... ... | reverse complement strand
AAAGAAACTGCTTATTTTCACGCAAAGACGCCAAGGCGCCAAGATAAATTATAATATTAGTTATTTCCTTTGCGTCTTTGCGGCTTTGCGTGAGATAGATTTTTCGTAGTTTCACACGAGATACGGTCTAATTTGGTATCAGCCAGGCAACAAGGAAGCTTCAATGGTTAAAGTATTCAGATGGTCATGGGGACTTTTGCTGGCTTTTTTCTTTCTAGTGCTGGTTCGGGTGTTCTTACCGCTCCCTTTTGCCAACGAAATTGTTATTTTCGCAGTTTACACGATGGGATGTAATTTTCTGCTGGGACGCGTGGGTTTCATTTCCTTCGGGCAGCCGGCTTATCTTTCGGTCGGCGCCTACGCAACCGCATTCTATCTGTACTATTTCGGTTCAAATCCCTATATCGGCATTCTGCTGGGCATCGTCGCCGGCGTTGCAGCGACCCTGATCGTAGGCCCTTTTTTCGTGCGCCTGCGCAGCGATTATTTTGCCCTGGTCAACCTGGCCCTGGCCGTCATCATGTTCTATTTGTTCGAGAAAATTCTGGCACCCATCACCCACGGCGACAACGGCCTGTGGTTCTTGACCAAGATGAGCTCCACGCCCATTTTGGATCTCGGCAATCCCAATGACTTCTTCATATTCGTTTTGCTGGTGGGTTTTGCAGTATGGGCCTTGTACAAATATCTTGACGATTCGATATACGGGGCCTGCTGCCTGGCCACCAAAATAAACGAAGACAAACTCAAATTTTTAGGCTACAGCAACTTCAATATCCGCTGGATGGCCTTTGTTATCGCCAACACAACCACCGCCCTGGCCGGCTCGCTGTATGCCGTTTATTTCGGCTTTGTCAGCCCGGAAATTACGGCCCCGTCCCGGGTGGCCGATCCGGTGGTCGTCACCCTGCTGGGGGGCGTCGGCACGCTGTACGGCCCGATCGTCGGTGCCTTTGCCTACACCGGCATGAAAGACCTCATCAGTGGCTATATCGCCAACTGGGAACTGTTCATCGGTCTGCTTCTGGTATTCATCATGCTGGCAGGCGAAAAAGGGATATGGGGCACACTGGAACCTATTCTTAAAAAGGCCATTTTCAGGAAGGACAATCCCGTCAATTAGAAATCTTGAAAGCAGCGAGTTTTATGGAAACACAACTATTGATATCGGGCGTCATCTATGGATTGAGCATCGGAAGCATTTTCTTTCTGCTGGCTATCGGTCTGTCTCTGTGTTTCGGGCTTATGCGCATTATCAGCCTGGATCAACTCCTGTACTACGCCATCGGCGCCTACATTACCTATACCCTATTTTTAGTTACGGGAAACGTGTGGATCGGCGTTTTAGGGGGGATGGTCGTCGCCGGCATCGTCGCATTTGGCGTCGAGCGTTTCATATTTTTACGGATTTACGAAAGGGACATCACCTTTACGATGATTTCCTCCTTCGGGATTCTGATTGCCGGAGTGGGGGGCATCAAATATGTCTGGGGTCTGGTGCCGCGGCCGGTGCCTTCGCCCCTCGAGGCCATGGTGACGATTGTAGGCACTGAAATACCGATCTATCGGCTGATCGTCATCGTCATCTCCATTCTGGTGTACATCGGCATCTGGACCTTTTTAAACAAAACCATTACCGGGAAAGCCATACGGGCCGGGACCGAAGACGTCGAACACGTGGAAGGGTTGGGGATCAATGTCTATCGGTTGTTTACGACAACCTTTCTCATCGCCGGCGCGCTGTCGGCGCTGGCAGGCGGCCTGCACGCCCCGCTGATCATGGTGGATCCGCACATGGGTCTGGAAGTTCTGCCATTTGTGTTCATGGTGGTGATCATCGGCGGACTGGGCAGTATCAAAGGCACGCTGATATCGGCGTTCATCGTCGGCCAGGTCTTTTCACTGGGGGCCATTATCTATGCGCCCCTGGCGCAAATGGCGCCGTTTGCCATTATGCTGCTTATCCTGTTGATAAAGCCGACCGGTCTTTACGGCAGCAAACTCCTGAAGCGATAGCGATAAGGTTTGGTGATCATGAATCGGAAAATAGGCGTCATCGGTCTCGGCATTATGGGATCCGCCATGTCGGCCAACCTGATCAAGGCCGGTTTTACGGTAACCGGATATGACATTCGGTCCGAGTGCATCGAAACCCTTGAAGCCCATGGCGGCAGTGGAGCGGCCTGCGTCCGGGAGGTCGCCGAGGCCGCCGACGTCATCATTACCTCGCTGCCCGATGTGGCCGCCCTGCAGGAAGTTGTCAGCGGCCCGGAGGGCCTTCTGGCAGCCGCCCCCAAAGACCAGGTCGTTGTTGAAGTCAGCACCTTTCCCATCGAAGCCAAACAGGAAGCCTGCGATTTGCTCGAACAAAGCGGCATGCATATGCTGGACTGCCCCCTGAGCGGCACCGGTGCCCAGGCGGTTGACAAAGACCTGGCCGTGTATGCCTCCGGAGACCGTCAACTGTGCGAAAGCTGCCGGCCGGTATTTGACGGTTTCGCACGGGCCACCTACTATGTCGGCGAATTCGGTACGGGATCCAAAATGAAATTCGTCGCCAATCTGCTGGTGGCCATCCACAACGTCGCTTCGGCCGAAGCTTTCGTACTGGGAATGAAGGCGGGGCTGGATCCGGAACTAATTTACAAAGTGATCAGCGACGGGGCCGGCACCTCACGCATGTTCGAAGTCCGGGGCCCGATGATGACGGCCGGAGCATACGACGAGGCCACGATGAAAGTGGGCGTTTTTCAAAAGGATCTGGATATCATCAACGCGTTTGCAAAAAATCTGCAGTGTCCCACCCCTTTGCTTTCCGCATCCGGCCAAATTTATACCCAGGCTCTGGCCGGCGGCCGGTCCCGGCAAGACACCGCCTCGGTCTGCGCGGTGCTCGAAGAAATGGCCAACTTTAAAAGAGGATGATCCGAAGTGGTTTCAAAACCTCAGATCACGCCCAAAGACCCCGCAGAGCGGGATGACATGTCTATTTTTTACGTCCCAAATCACAATGCTCAAATTACAAATCCGCCGGAGGCGGATTTGTAATTTGTTATTTGGTGCTTGGAATTTGTTAATATCAAGTACGCTGACGGACTAAAAAAACCAGTTAGAATTCTATAAGATATTTCTGGGACACAACACTAGGACAGGTGGGTCATAATGCTTTGAATGGTCATGGGCATGACCGGCGGCGGTTGCAAACCCATTCGGATCAACACCTCCCGGGTGATGTTTTCAGGTGATGCATCCTGTGGCAGTTCACCCACCACATCTTTTGTCGCAGCGTCAATCCGGTCGAGATAATCCAAACTCGCAGTAATCGCCGCTTTGATCGCGTTTCCCGTGTAAGGTTCACCCTCCCAGGCCAGGTACATCCTTTGCACGCCTGAAAGATCCAGCAAGCGTTTCAATGAACTGCGCGTCCGGACCAGATCATTGTAAAGCGGCAGACCGTCGACGGGCTGAATGACATCTCCAACGATCAGGGACCCGTCCCGGGGACAGAACAGGCAGATGGATCCGGGTGAGTGCCCGGGTGTGAAAATAACCTGTAATGCAGTCCCGCCCCCGAGATCGATTTCATCTCCGTCCTGCAGCTTTTGGTGAATCCGGATCGATTGACCGGCCAGCGTATGGAAACCGGGAACGGGGCGTTCTTCGAATTGAATATCCAGAGACTCGATCCAGCGCGCCGCTTGTGCATGGCAGGCAAACATAGGCCGGGCATTCGCTTTGAAATAGGTATTGCCGCCCACGTGATCCGGATGTTCATGGGTGTTGATGACGCGCTTTATGTCTTTTACGGAAAAGCCCATTTCGGAGAGTGCCGCGACAATGAAATGCTCATTGCCGGCCGTGCCTGTATCTACCAGGCACAGCTCTTTGGCGGTGACGACATAACTATAGACAATCCGGTCGACTTTCTTTTTTTCATTGACCGGCAGTTGAAAAGGGATACGTATGGGATGGATTATTGAAGTCATATTCCACTCCGCCTGTTTGGGTCTGGGATGAGATATCAAGAACTCGTGTGAAACTTCATTAAAAGCGAACCGCAGAACCGCAGAATGTCGAATAACGAATTTCGAAGGATGTTGTCACTACGCTCTAATTAATTAAATCGATAGAATTCCATACTTCGACATTCGACATTCATTATTCGACATTCGATATTCGCTTTTTCAAAGTTTCTTCCCTTGATCAGACTGGACGCTCGCGGCCAGCGGCCGCGCTTATATGTCACTTCACGTTTAATGAAATGTCCCGGCTGTAGGTAATAGCGCCCACCGGACAATTCTCGGCCGCATCCGGAATGCAGCCAAGCTCAATGACAATCTCTTCAACCGCATGGGCTTTCATGTCAAGGCGCATTTCAAAATTTTCGCAACTCGTACAGGCGACACAACCAATGCAGGCAATTGAATCCAATGCCACGATGTAGGCCATTTGCAAATTCCAATGTCACGAGCGGCGGCCGATGGCAAAAGAACAGCCAGTCTGATCAGAATAGAAACTGCTTGTTTTCACGCAAAGACGCCAAGGCGCCAAGATAAATTATCATTTTAGTTATTTCCTTTGCGTCTTTGCGGCTTTGCGTGAGATAGATTTTCCGTAGTTTCATATAAGTCAGACAACAGGCGGCCGGCAACATCCTCATCGGTTATCAGCACATCCAGATACCGCCCACTCAGGGCACCGATAATGCCGGCCAGCTTTTCCAGGCCGAAAGCAATCCCCACCTTGTGCTCGATGCGTTTTAACTCGTTGAGGGTCAATCCGATGACACGGTCATCCCAGTCCGAAACACAAGGATTGCCGTTGATGTCGTAACAGCGCCCGCATATGGCGCCAACGGCCCCGGTCTTTTTCAACACCCTATAGTCCCGCTCTTCCATCATGCCGGACTGCCAGAGTAATCCCTGCCGGCCCAGCAGCCCGATGCCCACCAGCGCCAGATCGGTTGTGCGAGCGATGCCCAATACTTCTGCAACGCTTTTCTCCTGCAACAGGGCTGTTTTGGTATGTTTATCCTTGACGACCACCGGCGACTGCAGCAGGAGGGGTCTGGCACCAAGCTTTTGCCCCAGCATCATGGTAAGCACATTGGTATCGGTCCCTTCAATGTTTCCCACACCGCCGCTGAGCTGAACAATGCGCAGGTCGCCGTCTTTCATTTCCTCGAGATTGTTAATCATGTGCCGGAGGGTTCTGCCCCAGGTGACGCCCAGAATCTTGTGCCCGGCTACAATCCTGTTCAAATAGCTGGCGCCCGCCTTTCCGATTTGATCAAAGAGGGTTTCTCCATTGGGGGCAACGCTCCTGACGACAACGGCTTTTTTAAGGCCGAATTTTTGGGCCACTTCGATCTCCATCTCGATGAGATTGCTCATCGGATCGTTGATGGTGATCGAAACGATCCCCTCTTCAATCGCTTTTTTGAGGATGCGGCTGACCTTGAAGCGGCTGATGCCAAACAGAGCGGCAATTTCCGCCTGGGTCTTGCCTTCGTTGTAATATAGATAGCTTATCTCGACGATATCCCGCCGACCGATGCCATGCATTGGTTTTCCACCCACACCCTTTGCCATGATCCTAAAGGAGCACAAAACGCTCCTTTAGGTGTTAAACGAATAACAAATAACGCCCTATTGGTTTTTTACTCTGTTGAAGTAGAAAAAATCTGCCTCGTCGACAAAGATATCTATTCCCGAGGTAGTTCTACTTCAGTTGAGTTAAAAACCAATGGGGCGATGGGATTGCGCGATAGGCTTAATATGCGCGGAAATCGTATTCCCGGGTCTTGATCTCAACAGGAAATTTTCTGACTTCAGCGATAAAATCGCGCAGGTTGTCTGAAGCGGCTTCGAAAATCTTTTCGCCCTTTTCAACACTGGCGAGCAGCGGGTTGCCGATGGTGGCCTCGTCACCATATTCATGGTGCTCCATGGGGATGAAAATATTTTCGGTACCCTGGAAAATAACCGTGGGCACACCGTCTTTTTTGGCGAATTCAGGGCCCAGCCATGCGGGGGCGTGAGCTTTGTGATGTTTGGCGCGGTCCATGTGGCAGTTCTTCTCGTTATAGGCCAGGCACTGGGATGTTTCCATTTCGCCGGAATGCCAGCCGACCTTTTCCTCCAGCAGGTGGGCAATCACCTGGGTTTTGCGTTCGGTCGGGGTCATGTACCAGGCCACGAAGGCACCGGATTCGTAACGCAGCCGGCGCAGGGCTTCATCGACCACCTTGGTGTTGGACGCGTGCTGGCTGACAAAAATCAGTTTGTTGAAGCCGTGGAAAACAAGGCTTTTGCCGATCTCGTAGACGATGCGCCTGAGGGTCTCACCGGTAAAGGTCAATGACCCCACGCCCTGGTTCATTTCGCCCATGTGATGGGGCGAATAGCCGACCGGGATCAACGGCGTGTAGGGCACTTCCGCTTTGTAGGCAGCCCGTTTGGTGGTTTCAAGGGATGCGATCGAATCACAGGCCAGTGGGATGTGGGGCCCGTGTTTCTCCTGACTCCCGATGGGAATCAGAGCAATATCCGTGGTCTTCAGGATTTCCTGGACATCCGGATACGACATTTCTTCCATTGCATAGGTCCAAAATTTCTCAGCCATTTTTCCTGTCTCCTTTCTTAAGTTTACATTGATAGATTGTGTTCATAATGTTTGATCCAGCAAAAATCCGGGCCCTGAGGACACGCCTTCGTGCCGCTAAAGCAAAATCACGCCGCAGTAGATCCCGGCTATGATTTCGCCCGGATAGCTGCCGTCTGCCTTAAAAAACGAATGGAATGATGGAATGGTGGAGCAATGCAATCTTGGGTCTCAAAAACGGATGCCGGTCTGATTTTAATTTCCGATTCGTTCAATCATCATAAAATCAGATCTCATTCCGCCAAACCCCTTATTCCAAAATTCCAGTATTCCGCGGCATTCATGCATGGCGATCCTGCGAAGGCGGAACTGATCTGGGCCAAACAACCAGATTTTCAATCATAGTATCCATGCTCATTTGAGCACTGCTTGCACTTTTGTTTAGTTTTATAAGCCAGAAACCGAACCTTGTCAAGCAAATAAAAAAACGCTCCTGTAAAAAATCCGGATCCAGAGGGGCCGGCCTTGCTCCGCCGCGCAAGGGTGATGAGAGTTATACCATTTTCCTGTGGTGTCAGGTGTTAGGCGTCAGGGTTGCGCACTTGCATGCTTTCGGCTGTCAGGAATTAAGTAATTGAGGGATTAAGGAATTCAGGAATCGAGGAGTTCTTGGAGCGTCGATTTTAATCAATAGCATATTAACAATTCCTGAATACCTGAATGCGCAATTTCCTCAATTAAAGCTTGCTGACACCTGAAACCTTGATTTGGCATCTTACAACTCCTATGTTAACTGAATGTTTGAATAACCATCGTTTTCCAACCTATTTTATAAATTTTGAGGCCATATATGCAGGAGACGACGTGATGAACGCATCGAATTACAGCCCGGTAACCCCCCGCATTGTTGAAGAACTGAAGAAAATTTGCGGTGCAGCGTTTGTAAATTTTGATGATCAAAAAAAGCTTGAGAAGTATTCTCGCGATAAGGTTCCCAGGCGGTATGGCCACATGCCCGAGGTCGTTGTGATGCCCAGGACAGCCCCGGAAATTGCACAAATCGTAAAACTGGCCAATCGTGAAATGATTCCCATTACGCCCCGGGCTGCCGGCAGCGGCTTATCCGGCGGTGCTGTGCCTGTTTACGGCGGTATCCTGCTGTCGGTTGAACGAATGAACACTATTGTCGAAGTTGATGAGAAAAACGTGATGGCAGTGGTGGAGCCGGGAGTGGTAACCAATAGGCTGGACGAGGTGCTGGAAAAGTATGGTTTGTTTTTTGCCGGGTATCCGATGAGCGAAGAATTTTCTTTCATCGGCGGCAACGTGGCGGAAAACGCGGGTGGCGGCCGGGCCGTTAAATACGGTGTAACCGCCCAATACATTCAAGGGTTGGAAGTCGTAACCCCTGACGGGGAAATCGTTCAGCTGGGCGGCAAGCGCGTCAAAGACGTCACCGGCTACAACATGGTTCAATTGATGGTCGGTTCCGAGGGGACCCTCGGAATATTTACCCGGATTATCATCAAGCTTTTGCCACGGCCAACTGTCCGACAGGCCATCCTGGTGCTGTTCGAGAATCCGGAAACAGCCATCGCGGTCGTACCCGAAGTTATGACCGCCGGCCGTTTGGTGCCGACGTCGATTGAATTTATGGATGGCTTCTGGTTCAACTTGACGGCCAGGGCATTGAAGGAGCCTTTTCCCTACGAGAGCATCGGGGCAGCCCTGCTCTTTGAGGTCGATGGCGCCCATTTGCCTGCGGTTGCAGAAAATGCGGCAACGATTCGCAGGATATGCCGCCAACGCGGGGCCATCGAAGACTATCTGGCGACAACGGAGGATGAAATCGAGCGGTTCTGGCGCATCCGCAAGCGCATTGCCTGGGATATCATCCAATACTCATCCCACCAGTCCATTGAAGATATTGTGGTTCCGATCGCCGACATTGGCCGGGCGCTGTCCAAGCTCAACAAACTTGGTGAAAAATACGATGTTGCCATTCCGGTGCTCGCCCATGCCGGCGATGGCAATTTGCATGCCATACCGCTCAAGAAGCCCGACAGTTCCGTAGAACAGTGGGAAAAAATTTTGCCGGCCCTCTTAAAAGACATTTATGCCATGACGGCCGAGTTGGGGGGAACGATCAGCGGCGAGCATGGTATCGGTCACAAACGCAAAGATTTTATGGATCTCGTCATGAGTCCAGCGCACCTTGATATGATGCGCGGGATTAAACGCGCCCTGGATCCCAATAATATTTTAAATCCCGGCAAAGTATTTAATCTTGATTGATCAGTCCGGAAAAAAGCATCAACCAATGCACCGATATTGCGCAATCTTTATAGCGGTTGTCATGGTTGCAACACTTTCTATCCGTTGTCCGCTATATGATTTCCTGTCAGAAAATCCGGCAAAGGGAACATATTTATGACAACCGCTATAGTCGACTGGCATTCGCGCAGACAATCTGTTTCCCGGGGTGCAGGTCGGCAACCCGTGTTTCAGCTGTACTTGCCTTTCAATTCTGCGGCGATGGGTTGAAAATCATAGGACGGGTATACTTCGTAGCGGAAAGCGCCCCAAGCCTTCTGCTCCATGAAACGGTTCAGGCTGCGTAATCCATCCGGTGCCAGCCTCAAATGGATAATAAATCCGTAGGACATGGCAACCACCCAGGATACCAGTTCCGAACCTTCGGGAGGGAAATCCCGGTAAAAACCAGTCTCGCGCAGGTGGGCCATGATCTGATCCAGTGTTTTGGACTGATCGTGATGTAAAATGACGGTCACAAGTAACTTCTGATCGGTTGTCTCGGTTGTCATGAAAAATTTCTCCTTTGGCTAAAAGATCTTCTCGGCAGGTTCTTGCGATAATATGTCAGGCAGATTCGGCCGTCTTACAGCGTCTGATCAGCTTGCCTCGCGGACATATTCAACTTTCTATAAAAAAATTGCTGTACCGGATATGCGGCTGCCGATGCGCTTGCTTTAGTTTTGCCTGGGGATGATCCCCGTTGACTTTAGCACCGCATTGGGCGGCAATCGATGATTACCTGAACTGCCCGTCAATGAAACACAGAGGGATTTCGTCGTCAAGCAATGACGGAAGACGACCGGCAACATGCTCAACAGACATCAAAGGGCAGCCGGGCAGGCCTTTCGGTCCGGAGGGTGTAAAGAAGAACCGGACCGTACTTTATGAGTAGCCCCTCCAGAACCTATCGGGCTTCAAGTTCTTTTAACCGGGCCAAAATTGCCTCCCGCTGATCCTCCAGTTCAAATATCTCTTTCATGATCGGAGGCTTGACCGAGTGGGCCGGAAGATGCTTTTCCGTTTCCAGGATCTGCTGGTCGATTTCCTCCAACTTTTTCTTAAGCTCCGGTATCGAGTCCATTGAATTTTCCTCAAATGGTTATTCGCCGATCGCCGTAATATCCGGCAAAAGTAAGGGGCCGGACAGAGCAAGGCTTGATGAATTTCCAGATTTTTTCAATACCTAAGTGCTCTTTCAGGTAAATGAAAAGATAATTTATCTTTGCGCTCTCTGCTCTGTGGTTTAAAAATAAATGATCAGACTATAATTCACCACCGAGGACACCGAGAGCACAGAGAAAATAAAAAAGAGGGCCTTTTGATGTTACATTAATCCTCTGTACTACTAATGTGTAAATTCTTTAAATTTTATTAAGCAAATTAAGCTGCAAGGGCTGAAATCCTTTTAATTGGAATATGTTGCGTTTGAATGACTGCGGTTACAATTTGAC
>Ga0056128_1012496_pt1 | contig 10370 bp, 6 predicted proteins | sample WorMetLIZISLAND2_FD_71113 | JGI IMG/M metagenome (GOLD analysis project Ga0056128, IMG submission 71113) | Marine gutless worms symbiont microbial communities from Max Planck institute for Marine Microbiology, Germany - Olavius geniculatus... ... | reverse complement strand
AATTTCGAGTGCTTAAACCTTTAAATTACTATAGATAACTTTTCATGCACATTGTGCATTTGCAGAAATTTTTCTATTTCTTAGTGTTTAATTGGATAAAAATTCTTTGAAAAGTTTAGCTATCCAGATAGAGAATTTGGCATTTGTATATTAACTTAGCGTGAACACCCCAATTTTCAGCTAAACTACTGAACCGGAACTGCTATAGACTTTCGCGCGTCTCGTGAGCATTATCTCAAATTTCTTGTTTTATTCTACTGCAGCATGAGCGGCAGGCGTACAAGATTAAATGCATGTGTGAAAGCAGGTGGTGGAGACTTCTGAGTTCTCATGGTCACTGCGAAGTTGCTTGTTGTGTTGTTCGAATAAGGGTGTGCTTTTCTACAGTGCAAACTTGGTGCCACAGACGGAACGGTTGACGTCGTTGTTCACACTTCAATAGGACTGATGCTGCGTTTAGTGCCGTCCAACTCCAGCGTCTTGAGTGTCTTGTACTTCGGTCTGCGCATATAATACAGACGCACAAACGGTGCACTCCACATTTATTCACTCACACACTCCGTCATTCACGAACACCAGCAATGGCGGCGCCAGCTTTTTACGAGTGGAGAGGCCAAGGGGGCAAGACATGTGTAAGGGGGGCACACTTTTTTCATCTCGTACTTCAACCCCCCCGTCCTTATCCTCGTTACATCCAGGCTATCATCCAATACATACTTTTCGGGTGACCACTTTCCGGAGCAGATAAAATTTCGACTTTTCCAGTAGGGCAGGCAAAGATTCAACGATACACCAGGGAGACTGGGAGGTAGACCCCCAGCTAGATCAAACAATTGATTTCAACCAAGGGTGGCGCCACCAATTCACAAGTGGCGCGGTACAAATATGCGAGCGAAGCAAACAGAAAAAATTGGTACCGTCAGTTTTGCCTAATGGGGTAGGCCTAAAACAGTTTCCTCTGACATTTCCCTGACTTTTCGAGATTTTTTCAGGTGAGTGGTCACTCTGTTACTCTATATGGTACCAAAACGGCCCAAAAGCATATGAAGGCAAATTGCATTTTTCCTCTCGTCACTTAACCCATTTGACTATTAACTTTTTTCTCCAGCTATAACAATAGCGCTCCATAAACTCTCCCATCAGGTGCGAGCCTAGAGATCAAACCATTTTCTGCTGAAAAATTGTACTTTTTGGAATAATGATACCGGTACATTTTGCTTGACACTTTTAAGGGGTGTTTATAGTTTGTTGTGGCACACCAAGTGCATGGATGTAGATTAGCCCAAATACTGGTTTAATTGTTGACAGCTAATAAATGGGCTACCACAAGGGAACAAAAGCATTAAAATAGAAAATGTTTGATGTATAGGCTTCTTGTGAAGTGTTAGATCTATCTAGCTTATAATGCTAGATTTAGGAATTTAGGATTTAGGATTTAGGAAATCCACCAGCCAAACTGCCAGCATCACCAAAATGGGATCTGTAAGCAAAAATATTCTTTAGAAACATTAATGGTTCAGACGCAAAACCCAGATATTTTAATGTTTAATGCGGTTTAAGAAATGACAGACAGATGCAAGTGATTTTATAATCTGTCCCTTGCTTTGCTATAGCAATAGGACAGATAAAAATAATTTTTAATGTAGAAATGATATACCGATACTGTAATATGCCATTTAGCAATAGAGACAAGGCTTTGATTAAAAACGTATACCACTATGAAAAGTAGTTTTCGAAGAATATTGATGAGATTTTTGATAAGGGAAAGACAAAAGGCAAAAGAAAAAAAACTTGGCATGTTAATAACAAAGATTTTGAAAGCATGAAGCACGACCAAAAACATGAGACCGGCAGACTGAAGCATGCAGGTACTGAAAAGAACGTGATTGCTGTGGATGAACTGGTAGGCCCACTAAGGCAGGAAAGCCAGAAACAAACACATCGTTCAACACGCCAGATATCCAAAGAGACAGGTCTAACACGGTGTAGCATCGCACAGATCAGTCACTGCGTTTTTGTTCTGATGTGTTTTTCGTTTACCATCACACATGTGGCCTAGATTTTTTACACCTATATTTTTCCCGGTAGTTTAGCAACACAGTGAAGATGTGGTGGGATATTGAATAATCACTTCATTGCTAATTGTCCACAGAATGTGCCAGTGGAAAAATCTTGAAAATCCGTTAACATATGGCGAAGATACGGACAGTAAAAAAGTGGGACGTTTTTTTGGACATAGTGTATATGATGATGATGATGATGATGATGATGATGATGGCAGTAATACTGACCCGGGCCAAACATTGCGAGACCCGCTGCCATCAGCAGGACGGTCCGGCAGCTGATTGCGTAGAGTACTCAGAGTGACGATGCTGCCTTCTCGATGTCTCGGTCCCCCGGCCTCAGACCTGCGCGGCGGCTCAGGCTCTCTCTCAGCGACATCGTTGTCCACCTGGCGATCACCGAGCTGCTCTGTTTGTGACGTCACGACGGGCTCTTTTCGGTGACGTCGTCGTGACGTCAGTTCGTCGCGCTGGAAGACGGTTGACGTAACGGTGTGACTGGCGATGACGGCGGCGTGCTCTGTGCTACGGTGTGGACCATGTTGCTGCGCATGCTGCTTGGTATTCTTCGTGTCTTCTGTCCGCGTCTCGGACAAACTGCTGCTTGAGTCGCCAACTCGTCTTGTTCTTCGTCGTCTCTTACGACTAATTGATGATGCACAACATTTGCATTGCACTGCGACATCATTGGTGGATTGGTGGCGTAGCGTAGCGGTAATGCGTTTCATTCGATCAATGAAGTTACTCTACGTCGGGTCGGGTTACTACTTGGATGAGTGACTGCCTACGAGCAAGTAAACCTTCTCCGTATTTAACCAGCCGCCTAGGTTAACTCAGCCTTCTATCCCTGCGGAGTGGGTAAATCGAGTACCGACCTGTCTAGCTAGGGTTAAGGTGGGGTGCGTTCACCTGTGTCAGGTGGCAGGTAACACTGTGTGATCCCATACAGCAGGTGACACTCCATAGCTCTGAGATGGGCTTCCCATAAAGAGCTATATCACATTTATATCTGGCTATTAAAAATGGATTAAATGCAAAAGCTAATACATTAGTTTGTGTTTTATACTTTTTGATTTTTTCAGTTTACATCACCGCTTATACAACATTAAATAAATTGTTTGCAGTTGTTTTATTTATATAACAAATAAATACCCATGAACGGACACCCATCTCCATACTAACGTGGCTGAACGTGATTGAAGCCACCAATATGCTTTATGCCACTATACGGCACAACAATGTTCAACGGATTACATGGCAAATAGCTAAAACTAAAAAAATAACGATAAAACTCGTTCGGCAGTGGCTTCTATCCCTACACCAGATGGGCGCAGTTTGCGCCCAGTGAAAAAAAGGAAAGAGGGTTTTGTCAGAAATGTAACCTCCAATTTTTCACTGAGCAGTCTACAAACACTCGTACATCTTTAACAAGACTTCCCGCCTATTTTTACCGGCAATCTACATCCTTAACAGAACTTCCTCTAGAGAGGGGAAGAAGCCCAAATGGTGGGAAGAACTTGAGTTTGAAAAGAGGGAAATTTGCGCCCGATTTCGATTCCAGATTTGAGGGGGGGGAAAGAAGCCACTGTCGTTCAATGTCAGCGTATTGCGCGTGAGATATACAGACCACTTGCAGAGCAGCAGTATGAGAATGATGATAAGTATGATGAGTAGAATTAGTCCGAGGATTATGAGCAGTATGATCCACCAGGCAAGACCTCCAGCACTGCTGTCGTCATCACTGTCGTTATCCATGTTGTTAGCTGATGACCCACTAGCGCCACCGTCACCAGCGCTGCTGGAGTTTGTCTAACACACACACACACAAATTCGGACAAACATAGAAACAACGACAGAGTGACATACACGCTGTTACACAGAGATACAGGTGAATATGCATGACGATATCCATGACTAACACACTGAAAGAGAACTTCAAGGAATAACAGGCCATCAACGTTATTGACACTTAACGCATTATCACACAGGCGGAATTTTGCTTTGCTGCGTCGTTTAAGAGGAAGGATTCTGTCTCGTGGAGTTTATCCGGGGGAACTACCCGGGAAATTCTGTCCAGAAAAATTCTGTGCGGGAAAATTTAGTCCGGGGGATTCTGTCGAGGAAGACTTTGACCGAGGAGATTTTGTCCGTTCACCTAGACAGATCGAGACAGACACACGGGCAACGCAGCATCGCTGGCCAGGGGCGTCCACATCTATTGAGGACTATGCTCAAAGCATATTACTTTTTTCAAGAATGGCAACTTTTAATACTTCATGGGGGGCAGTTATTGTTCCACCAGAATTTGACAAGAAGTATTCTGTGAGGCTAAAAATGCATCAAATTTATTTTCGGCCGGGGCTCTATCCCAGACTCCACTAAAAGATCTATCGACGCTCCCCATTTCCCCGAATAGGCTGAGGAGAGAAATACATTTTTCCACTCTCCACTTCATTCAACGCCTCAATTTCTTCCCGCTTGGAAAATTATTGTCGTTGGGGGAATGCAGCACTTGACTAAGCTTGACGTGAGAGGGATTTGAGTCGAAACTGAAGGGAAAGGGGGTTAAACTTTGGAGGAATGTGGGAAAGGGGGCTTGCATAATGTGTCCAAGGGGTATAAATGCCCCTCTCGCTGGCTGCTTTACTATAATCACTGGCTGGTAGCGCAGGGGAGTAACCTGCTGTAATAAAGACGATGTGATGCGGCATGTGTAACTTTTTGAGAGAGATCAGAGACAATAAGTTACTCGTATTTGTCGCTATTCAGTCAATAATTTCTGAGCTGACGCACGTACTACCCAGTATGAATTCATTGTTGCAAATGGCCAGACTCCTGCATTTCACAAGGTAGTGTAGCAACAGTATTCAGGTAAGGTGGGCAAAACTATTGTCACTAACGTCAAGTATCTTCGTGATGTCACACGTCAAAAATCAAGGCTTGTGCGGTAGTAACAAACTGCTGTAGGCCTATATAAGCCATGTGCCATGTAATGAAAAGAAACAAAAATTCAGACACTCAACATAAGCTCCCACATTTTCAACCAATCTTTTTGAAACTCAAAACCAAGAAAGATATCCGGGATACGACCGACCCTTGCAAAATCTGGCTTATTTTGGTATGTGAAAATAGCGAATTATGGCTTACCAGACAAATAGAAATGTCACAGTTTTTTAGACATCGTCCATATCCAATTTTATCTCTTCATTAAACACTTGAATATAATAACGTAATATAAAGTACTGATTAATGTTGATTAAATGGTGATTGATCGCCATGATTGGAAACTCATTTCAATGCAGAACGTGCAGTCAGTAACAATCGAAGTGAACGTTCCCACTGAAAATGCATTATAGGAGCAAAATCATCTGGGAAAAATAGGGTAAGAGGTCATCACCACAAACTCGATCTTACGTTTTGGGCCATATAACCTGTCCCACGCTATGGTATAGCAATTGGGCAAATAGCAAATAAAAAAATAGCTAAATATTAAGTCACTACCTGATCGCCGGTGCCAGGATGGTTAGCACCTTCAACAATAGTCACGTTGACATCGTAACCAAGCAGCTGCTGAACCGATAACGCCAGCACCTCTTCAGCATTGGTCAAACTACAGCAGCAAACCAGGCGTACTTTTTTATACCCCGTTTACACGAGCAGCATGCATGAATACACATACCACCCCAGACACTGTGTGTCATTAGACATGCACCACACTTACTCTCTCAGATACTGCACTATTATCAGTGTTGAGATAGGCCTACCCGAGCGGGTACGCCCAAAACCTCAACATGATGTGAAGAGCCAGGCAATGTTTTAGGATTCCTTCACCAAGTGACTCATTAACTAACTGAGTGATGGAGATCTTGGGTTTTCACCATATGACAGTGTGGAGCCTTAGGTAATTTGTGACATAATTTTGTGGTGCTAGATGAGGGGGTCCTCCTCAAATGACGGCACGAAAGAGGGGTACCCCTAAAAGTCCTTATTGTACCGCTATCGGCTCATCTAGTGGGAAACCAGTTGCAAAGAGGCACAGACATGCTGCTTATGATTGACAATGATGATACGCTTTTTAGAGGTATCAACGTCGATGACCTTGAACGACCTTGAACCCCCAGAACAGCGGGTTTTAATGCTTTTTGAAAAACTTTCAACTATGGCTCACATTTCAAGGGTGAATTGCGCCGAAATGGCTGGAGACAGACTAAGACAACCTGCGAACAAAAACTGCTATAGGCTGTCACATGTCCCATGAGCATCAGCTCGGATTTCTTGTTTTTAGTTCATGTGCTAGGTTTAACTACAGCTTGTCTGTCAGTGTTGAAGTGCAAATTGTGATCATATTTAAAGCTGTCAAATTAACGCGTTAACTTAACGCATTGATGCATTAATAAATTAACACGCGTTAAAAAAGTAATGCAGGTTAAAAGATTAACACGCACAGGTAAATTTACTAAATTCTGTGAAGCAGGACTTTCAATATTCAATATTCTGTTAAACCGCGTTTATTTGACAATCAAATGAAATCAAGTAATTAAACTGTTGTTGCCGTTCCATCACTAGTGTAAACAATAATAATATTCATATGACAGGGTGCAATTTGTTTTTTCTTGGAATTGCAATCTCCAGTCATTATTTTTCCGTGGTCCATCATTTTCGAGTCCTGCAAATTCAGCGCACCCAGCAATATTAATGATGCATTATTAATGCATTAACACTTCGACAGCTCTAATCATGATCATACTGTAATTGTATTGTATCATGTTCTTTCTTACGCCTGTCGGTTGAGCACGTCGTGTACGACGTCGTTGGTGATGACTTTATCGTTGTCATCAAACTGTGCTTGTCTGCGACGTCGACGACGCCTGTTGGCATTGACAACGCGACACAGCTCGCAGTCTGTCTTGTAGTAGAACATTAGCATCGTCTGTACGTGACGTGATGACTGCTGCCGGGGATAGCCCGACAACGTCTTTATGTCATCAACAGTCATAAACGATAAGCCACGACCTCTCGCACTACAAACATGCAAAGATCACAGTAGTAGTAGTAGTAGTAGTAGTAGTATTAGGGATAGGAGTGGGATAGTGATAGGGTAAGGGTAGGGCTATGGTAGCCGTAGGGGTAAGGTAGGTTACTGTAAGGGTAAAGAATGGTAAAGCCCGTAAAGGTAAAGTGAGGGTTACTTGTGGTCATAGTAGAAGTTGCAGTAGCAGTAATAATGGTGATAGTTGTAGGGGTTATTCCAAAGTCAGATTTCATTCAGCTCCGAATTAATTTCAACGGCAATAAAACTGCAAATATTTAATATGTAAAAAGATGTCCAGTTTATACACAGTGTAAAAGTGACATCGTGGTTGCAGATATAAAACAGCACAAATCATAATTTAAAATTTCAAACATCACCATGACACAATGTCAGAGGAACTTTACTGACTGTGCAATGGCAAAGTTTGAATTTTTAAACTGTGATTTGTGCTGTTTTATATCTACAACCACGAAGTCACCCTACACTGTATATAAACTGAACAGTTTTTTTACATAAATCAACAGTCGTGAATAAAAAGCCACCACCTCTTGCACTACAAACATGCATGTAGATCGTGTACATCTCTTTATGAGAAACCCATCGCAACGGAACATCACCTGCCACATGAAATCACAGAGTGTTATCTGCCACCCAACACAGGTGAACGTCAAACGTCAAACCCAGCCAGTCAAGCCGGTACTAGATTTACCTATCCCAAAGGGATAGAAGACTGAGTTGACCTTGGTGTTGGTTGCACACTAAGATGGTCCAACACCCTACCATCACAGCACAAAGCCACTTTAACAGCTGACAGCTACAATTGCCAGCAGTAAAGCCATGAATTGCAGTTGGGGAGGGTGCAGTGCAGGGCTAGAAGACCAAGCTCAATGGCAGTGATGGGCAAACAGCAAATCAAATCTCAATTCAAAATCACAAATTACTAGGAAAAACAGCTTTTAGTCTTGATCCCACATCTCAAATCAAGTCTCAAATCAAGTTGTCAAATTTCAAATCATTTCAACCCTTAGATCCAGAAAAAATTAAGTCACAGAAAATTATGCCTGGCCATTGATGGGAAGGGAAGGTGGTGGGACTCAGGGGCTGTTTATGTCATTGGTCAGTAACAGAAACCAAGTAGTGTCTGACTAACCGATATGTTGTGTATGGGTTGCGGCAACATACACTGGCGTGGTCATTGCAATACGTGTTGAAGCTAGTCAGCAGTTGACCCAACAGCACCCAGTATGTACGCCGATAAGACAACTACACACACACACAAACACAAAGACAAAAACTGACAGACAGACAGACAGAAAAACATACACCCCACAACCACATGTTTGTAGGTCATGACGTGTATACAAGGTGCGCCAAAAAAATTTACCCCCTGAGGTTTTCTGATAATTTTTCCGAAACGGCAGAGAATTTTTAAACAAAATTTTACACGCCTATTATTCATTCAAATCTACGCTAACCTGCAAAATTTTATTCAATTATCCCTAACTTTGACAAAGCTATGCCGTATTAAGCGCGACCACCCACCGAATTTTTACATTTCACAACACATCCATCACGAGTATTATTGCTTTGTCAAAGTTGGAGATAACTGAATAAAATTTTGCAGGTTAGCATAAATCTGAATAAATAATAGGCGTGTAAAATTTTGTTTAAAAATTCTCTGCCGTTTCGGAAAAATTATCAGAAAACCTCAGGGGGGTAAAAATTTTTGGTGCACCCTGTACATAGCAATTATTGTCACACACTCGACAGCTGACAGCTGGTGTAGTTGCTAGTGCATTGGCCCAAGTCAAAGAACTTACCCTACGCTTAGCCCTTCTAGGCAAGCCGACAGTGAAGATTTAATGATCCTGGCTTCCGCACCGTTCTGGCAGCAATGGATGAAAAAGCTTCCAAGTTCGATCTCTGCGTCTCTTGGACCAAGGCAGAGCTCCAGAATCTTGGTTTTGGACCAATACCATCGCCAATAATAGTGGTTAGTAACACTGTCGACCAGCAGAAGAGTTCATATACTTGAGCAGTATACAGTCGAGTTACAGCAACTCCAAATCAAAAGAATATATCCAGCGAATTGAACTTGCAGCCAGCGCAGTAAAAAAGACTGGACTGTATCTGGAGCCCGAGCAAGCTCAGTAATCCGACAAAGCTTAGCAAATACTCTGTGTGTGTGTTACTACTCTACAGATCTGAGACCTGGACCCTCATACAAGCTGATCAGAATAGATTGGATTCCTTTCATGTACGGTGCCAACAACGCATCCTGCACATCAGCTGGCACAACTTTGTGTCCAATGATGAAGTTTTGCATCGTACTGGCTTGTTTGATGTCTAATACATCGTCCATAAACGAAGATTAAGTCTCTTCGGTCATATTGCCAGACATATCATATCGTGTGACAGATAGATGAACAGACAGACAAAATTGTGATAGCATATAAGCATTATAGCATATATGCTGTCATGTGTAAAAACTGTTGGGGAACTCTCATCCACAGTGGAGTATGCACTAGCAATACTTGGTCATTATATTGTATGTAAAAAATTTGAAAGCACAGCACCCCCTAAGAATCAAAATATGGTTTCAAAAAAAGTCAATCTTGGTGGGTCAAAATGCACATCCCAAACCTTGTTATAAGTGGACCAAAGTTTACCAGACTTTTTTCGTCAAACGCAGGAGAAATCACTGTGAACAAATTACTGGTAGTTTGTGATATCTTCATTCATTCCTGAGATATTGTTCAAACTCTGAAGTTCTACGAAATTGCCCCAAATTTTGCACGTTTTGGCACCAAATTTGTTATAGGCGCCAAGTTTTGGTACTTGGATTATAAAGTGCAATCAGCTATCAATCATGTGGCAACGTTTCACACCAATCGGCCAAGAAAGCTCGGAAAGTCCGCTTTGTAATAATAAATAAAAAACAAAACATCAGCAGTAAAACATAAGACTGCCAGGGACTATCGTTCCAAGTGGCCTAATAACTGTTTAGATTAAGAGTGTTTTGACAGATATGGAGAAAAAGCAAAAAAATGTCAATAATGTCAAACACTTACCCAGTCAAGGGCAACACCATAGATATCAAACAAATGTCCATAGATACTTTCATCTGTAGACACTAAACAGACACAAATACAAAAACAAGGCAAACACTAGAAAGCAGTCACAGCCCGCAGGTACCTCCGCCAAGGCAATGTTATTCGCCAGGTGGCGTCACCATATTCACTTTGCCAGCGGTTCCCTTATGCCCCCTTTAACGC
>Ga0056128_1012495_pt1 | contig 10372 bp, 9 predicted proteins | sample WorMetLIZISLAND2_FD_71113 | JGI IMG/M metagenome (GOLD analysis project Ga0056128, IMG submission 71113) | Marine gutless worms symbiont microbial communities from Max Planck institute for Marine Microbiology, Germany - Olavius geniculatus... ... | reverse complement strand
CATTGACACACTGTCAGTGTGATGCGGGCAATATCACCTTTTGTAATTTTTGCTGTTTTCGATGTGCAAGTCCTTAAATGTTGCCGTTAACAAGTGTATAAACTAATGTTTTGTACATTTTTAGTTATTATAATAGTTGCCTAATAGTTATTAGGTCAAATTCAGACTTGAGTCAAGACTTTAGTCTTTGACTAAAGTCTTAGCAAAACATGTGCAAAAAACTGCAAATGCAACTGGAGTTTTTATTCTTTGCATGCAACGTTCCTAACGTAGCAAAGAGGAGTATATGAAATCAGTGTAATGTTGACGACCAACGGACCGACCAACGACCGATCGACCTCCATTTTTGGAAGAGCCTTCTTGGAAGAACTTCAAATGGCTATATCTCAATAATGGTGATAGACGCATGGTCACAATGGACCACCCATTGGAAGTCGACCACCGCGTTTTGAATGGTCACGTGACCGATGACGTCACATGACCCCACAATGTCAAGGTCGTGACCCTGTTATCTTTGAGGTAGTATATCTTCATAACGGTGCCAGATAGACACATGGTCACAATGGACCGGCCATAGGAAGTCGACCACTGCTAGTCGAATAGTCACATGACCGATGACGTCATGTGACCCCTAAAAGTCAAGGTTGCAACCCCATTATCTTTGAGGCACCATATTTTGATAACAATGTCAGATAGATGGCGAGACAGTTTCCAATAATGACCTCGATGCCAGTCACTATTAGTATAATATTAGACCAGTCTTAAATTGATGCTGGGTCTCTACTACATGTTGAAAGGAGCAAAAAGCACTTAGAAGAATACAGGAGAAAATAATGCATGGTAGGAGTACATTAGATTGATCACAATCCAGCTTGTTTTTAATCTAATAATATTTCTTGTGTAGTTGTTGTTGCCAGAAAGTAGGAATGTTGCGGTAAAGAAATTTGTTTTTCTCAGGGAGCGTCTGCATTCGCAAAGACATCAAAAATTGCATCCTCAACCGTGTTTGCAAAATGCTTGTGGACATGTGCTGCATCTGCATCTGCACATCTCTGTTTTGCTGCCTAGAGTGATGTACTTTCGTTTTCTGGAGCTTTCGTTCTCAGGAACTTCCTGAGCGAAAATGACATGGAACTTTTGCTGCCCTTGTACAACAAGAAATTTGAGCTAATGCTCACGAGACGTGCGAAAGTCTCTAGCAGTTCCTGTTCAGTAGTTTAGCTGAAAATTGGGGTGTTCACGATAAGTTAATATCCAAATACCAAATTTTCTATCTGGATCGCATAGCGATAGTTCCATGGCGCCACCTTGTGAATGATATAGACTTGTGTCACAGCCCAAAATCGCCAAAAAAATCCATAAAAAACCTATTTCGATGTTCAAGGTCATCCAAGGTCATTGATCTCTGTGGCAGTCAAAAGCCAGTGTACGACTTCCTATTAGTGATTAATAGTAACCTAAGCCCTATCTCGCACCGTTATTGAGATACAGCGATTTATTGGCTAAAACTCGCAAATTTTCTCACCCTCCTTTGATTTAGCGCCGTCTTTCGGGGTGACCCCCTTCGATTTTATGGAAAAGCTTTATGGTTCCTGAAACTAGAATCTTCCAGGCAGCCGACTGTAAAGATTTCGTAATCCTAGCTTGCACATTTGTGACTGATCCACCCATGTGACAGATGGACGGACTGATGGACAGACGGACGGACAGAATTGCGATGGCTAAGATGCGCTGAAAGCAGTAGCTGCTTTTGCGTGTAAAAATCATTGTCATTATAAGTGTGCAAAGCTTATAAAGCCTATGGAGAGTGCTTCATTTTTGCTTATGCCTGACTGCACAGTAGTGAGCAGGAATCACAAAACGTAATTCCTTGAAGACGAGTTGTGGCTTGCAGGCTACACACTTGATCCTTATAGGCCTATGCTATAGTGAAACAAGCTGGAACAGGAATTGAAGCATGGATTTAAAGGATGCTAGCATGCAGTGTAAATGCTTAATGTTTAGTTGCAGTTAAATCATTCAAAAAGACATTAGCGCAATTTTTTAGTGCAAAACAGTGAAAGAAGTGTCTATAATCGTTTATTACAGCTAAGGTTTGTTTACGTGGGGTTGTAAAAAATTACAACAAACTATAACGCTGAAAGACCATTAGCTAATCGATTAAATAATCGTAATTCGTGATAGGGAGCGAAGGTTCCATGTCACTTTCGCTTCTGGGAATGAAAGTTCCAAGGAGTGAAACTTCCAAGGAATAAAAATAACAGGGAGCGAAAAGTTCCACCTATGTAACTTTCGTTCAGGGAGCAAAAGTACGTGGGAATGAAAGTTCCATAATTTGGTGTAGCAGTAGGCTAATATATGACAAGATTTTTGTCTAGCTTTTGCTGAGTTATTTTCTTTCAGTCACTCCTACCCACCTATGCTTAGGGCTTAAGGGTATCTAAGGCTTTAGGCTATGGCAAATAAAGCATGTTGTAGGGTGATGACCAGGGATGAGTCACCCCATAGGAAAGGTGCTTATGATTAGGCTTCCTGCTGCAGTGGGGCAGAGAGGATGACTTGTATCTACTAAGTATTTAAATCAGCACAGAGTCCAAATCAGAGAACTAAACTCTGTTCAAAATGCATTTCGGCTGTTACACATTTGTGCCACTGCTGCTGACGTAACTGAGTCAGTTTCCAAGATGGTAAGACTTCTGTGTCTGCCCTCATGTTAAGCCACTTAGGTGCTGTAAAACAAGCAAAAGGTTCCTACAGGGTGATGTTCGTCCCTGCGGTGGCTAAATATAGACAGTGTCCTATGTTACTGCAAGCCAGAAAAGTGGTGTTTCTGTATAATGAAGTAACTGTTCATGCTTAATTTAACAAATAAACTAATCCGTCATACATGCATTTATTTTGCTCAATATGTACAAACAGTTTCAACATAAAATTACATCTATAGCTATACTTATTGTATCTTTTCTCGCTGTAGTACTATATTAGATTAGTCAGTGGGGCAGATCGTACAACATGCGGGGGCAAATCAGCCAGGGAGTAAACAAGCCAGGGGGTGAGTTATCTAAGGGAAGTGGCAAGTCAGCCAGGGGCAAAGGGACGAAAAAGCCTGACACCACCTAGCCTATCATCTGTTCCGTTGGCATAGGGGTTGTGGGTTACCAGTCTACCAGACACTTTGGATTTAAGATAGTTCAGACCTAAGGCGTGGTTTTTTTGGTGCAAGTAAACAAAAAAATTTCTGATGCCGGATGGTTCAATGACAATTGATATGGGGGGAGTTGAAATTTTTGTGACATTTTCACCAACAGGAATGGAAGTTTAACGTCACTTTCACTTTTGGGACAAAAGTTTCACCTATGGAACTTTCGCTCTCATAGGCAATAGTTCCATAATTCAAACATCTTTGACATGGTTTGTACTTGGGGGATGTTTTTTCCACTTGTTTTTTCCACTTCATATCACATCATATTTAGCGAATTTGACATGTTTTAATTGTGTGTTTTGGCATTTGTCAAAGTGTAAGCTGCTGTAGTTACGGTAGTGTTTTAGTTAGAGCTGTTAAATTAACATGTTAAAAATTAACACGTGTTAAAAAAATAAGTTGCATACATAAATTTACTAAATTCTGTGAAGCATGAGTTACAATATTCCATTCCATTGGAATAATATTCATGTAATTAAAAATTGTTTTGTTTTCAATGTTTGTTTTAAATGCATGTTTTAAATAAATTAATGCCTCAACAGCACTAGTTCTAATTGAATGTTTTTACATTTGTTTATTGTAGTTAAGAATGGTGAGAAATTATGTAAGAAAGACTGACAGGGGAAAGTATGGTGCGGATATACTCCGTTTAGCGATGGAGAAAGTTAGAGCTGGAGAGATGAGCCAGCATCAAGCGGCAGTTGCTTATGGTGTTCCAAGGACTACTTTGAACAGACATCTCTCTCGTCAATTAGGATGCTACGGTGTGCATACTTGGTAACAATAATAATAGAAATAGCAGTCATCCCACTCATCTTATAAATCCTATATTATTGAAAAGAGTCCTATATTGTCCTATATATTGACTAAATGTCTTGTAAATCCTATATTTTGACAGTTCACATTTCATGCAACACAAATGCAATCATTACACAAAATTTGATGTCACCTAATGCGGTTTCTGGGAGGCCAAAATGCTATAAAATATGTTATTGGCTGGGGCTCTGCCCTGGACCCTGCTGAAGGAGCTCACACCGATATCCAGACCCTATCAGTCCCATCAAGATGGGGAAAAGGCAGAGAAGTTTTCCCGGGCCTCATGACGTTTGGGGGCCCCACAGTCGCTGACAAAATAAAACAAATTGTTTGTCCGTTTCATTAATCAACAAAACTTTACTGACAGATATGGAAGTCATGCAGTTTGTGTGTTCATGTTGTCAGATGCCAGACATTGCACTTGAATATTGAAACGTACACATGTGTCTTGTAAAGACTACATTTTTATTTGATGTTCGATATTTTTTGGCCTGTGTCCTATAAAAAGTTTCCATGGGATGACTGGAAGAGTAGTTAGAGTAATACTAATAGTAATAATAATATATAATAGTAATATATAACAGTAATAAGAATAGTAATTTTTTTTGTTAATTTTTTTGAAGTTTGCAGTGCAAGCACCAGGGTCATCCCTACAAATTGTTTAATCCTTTTAGTGGCTGTACATCTAGAAGTTCCTTCTTTAGTATGAGAGTACTAAATATATGGAATGATCTTCCAACAGATGTTGTAAATTTCAGAAGACTTGAATAATTTAAGAGAACTATCCAGTTGGTTGACCTCTCTAACCATCTTACTAGTAGTACAAATCAGTAACCTATTTTCAAGTCAGCTTCGAGTCCGCTGTATGTCTTATTTTTACAAATGCATGTTGTATGTGTAGGTATGTTTTTTGTGTGTATGTTTTAGATTGTCTTTGTTATATTAAGGATCACTATAAGTGCTCGCTACCTAGCCTTGTGTTTCCTGTGTGTCTGTTGCAACTACTATTGTGTGTCTTCTGCTTTCTACCAAATAAAATGATGACGATGATGAATAAGGCATGAAAAATTCTTGTGCTTTCAGTTGCTGTCCATCCCTAAAAAAATTCCATTCCCAAAATTTTTATTGGACCCTTAAACATATGAGTGCAGTTTTTAGCAAAATTTCGCGCCAATCGGCTGACGCAGCTCGGAGATACCTTAGCGAAATAAATAAACATTTGCAGTAAAACATGCAAAGGGGAACGTGCAACAGCAGTGAATGTTTGAAGGTCCACTGTGAACAAAATCTAAGCTTACCGATCCTAACAGTTGGTATTCGACATGATGATTATAAAGGCTAGTATTCATAGCATTTCCATTGCACTCGCCAGAGGGTGTAACTGATGATTTTTAGGGGGTACCCATCTTTGATGCTGTCGTGCGCAGGCCACTTTGAACCTACATAGTCGAGACTTGGGACTGTTTAAATCTACGTTTAATGTCAAAATTTTCATAAGCAAGTTTTGCTAGTCTATCTGTAGTAATTTCGACACAATTTGCTTTTAGAATGGGTGTCGCAACCCAAATCGCCAAAAAATGCATAAAAACCCCTATTTTGGCGTTTGGAGTCATCCAATGTCACATCCAATGTCATTGATTTCGGTGCCAATCGAAAGCCAGTGTACGACTTCTTATTAGTGATTAATAGTAACCTATATGGGCCCTATCTTGCACCATTTCTGAGATATGGCAACTTATTGGATAAAAATTACAAATTTTTCCCACCTTTTTTTCATTTAGCGTCCTCTTTCAAGTTTATGGAAAAGTCTTACGGATCCTGAAACTAGAGTCTTTGAGGCAGCCGAAGAGGAAGATTTAGTGTTCCTATCTTAAACCGTTTTTGACTGATCTTCCCGTTTGATGATGCTGTCGCGCATCACATGGGCTATGCTCAAATTACTTGTTAAGCCACCGTGTAGGTCAGTGACGACTATTCATTAATTCTGTTCATTTTACAAGGAAGTAGGCGGACGTCGACCAATTTACGATGTAGTGACGGTATTTATGTTGGCGGTATTATCGGTAGACTTTGCGCACAGCGTGCAGCTCTGTCTGTTCTGGGCGCCGTCCGCTCGGCGCTGTCAGTGGGCTATGGTCTATGCCATCACCGACCGATCGCTGGGCTGGCCGGTTGGCCACCGGGCTTGGCGTCTGGGCGCCATGACGCCTTGGCGCCGAACCGTTGTGTGTGTGTCCATACAGCAAGCATTACAGCTACTGCCTAACTGAATAATTGTAGTCTACCTCGATCCGTTCAGGCTGTACGTGTGTGCTAGATACAGTGTATTGGCCTTTTTGACTGTCAGAGTGACGGAAATTAGTGCGAAGGCACAAGGTGTTCGTTAGGACTACTAGGTAGACCTACAACAGTGCATGTCGTGTGTATTGGAATGGCAGCAATCAGTGATACGGAGTCCATTCGAGGTAGGACGGCCTACTGTCGCAGGAATTATGGAACTTTCGCTCCCAGGAACTTTCGTTCCATGGAACTTTCGTTTTCACAGTCAACGTAATGTGGTTTCGCTCCCCAACACAAATTATGATTATTTAATTGTCAAACTAATGGTAGTAAGGCGTTATAGCTTGTTCGTATCTTTGTACAGCTTCATTGTAGTAAAAGATGGCAGGATCTAGCAAATTATTTTATTAATTAATTTATCTTAAATTTATTAAATTCTCCAAATTCTTTCTCATATTATATTTGTTTGTAAATTCTTCCTTAAATTATAGCCTATTTTTCGTCAAGTTTTTACCATCATTTTGAATTCTAGTCTTTTCCCTAAACCTTGAACCCATCTTTTGGAAAACCTTTATAGGCTAGCTGTAGCGCGTTCCTTAGCGACAGCTGGGCTTTCTTGTTTTGGACGTTGAGCATTTACACCGCATGCTGGGGTCCTTTGATTTCATCTGCTTCTATTAAGTGTGTAGGCCTATAATGTTAACTCTGAGTGAGGAGCGAAAGTTCCACCTCATTTTCGCTCATGAGAGCGAAAGTTCCAGGGAACGAAAGTACCAGGGAGCGAAAGTTCCATGTATGGAACTTTCGTTCCCGGGAGCGAAAGTACGTGGGAATGGCGTCGATTCGTCGTCAGTATGGGAGGGAGGAAGGCAAAAGTCGAGGCGCCGTATCGTATAGACCCACACTGTCATCAGGAGAATTATTGTAGCCCTTCAGGTTATTATCTCACAGTGATCGTGACGTCGCGCGGTGTGATTACGATAGCACGGCTTTCTTGTTTAATCGCGTGTTCATTGCGACAAACTCAACTCAACTGAACTTAACTCAACTGATTCTGAACTGCTCAGAATGTCAAAAACTGACGAAAACTGAGCTTTTTCAGTTCAGTTGAGTTGGGTTGAGTTGAGTTTGTCGTTATGAACACTGCTTTAGGTTTGGTGACACTTAATCACCGGACATTTAATCACGCGACAGTTAATCACCGCCATGTGATCGATTGTGCACTATGCCTCGTTTGTTTGTTACGCATCGGTCGTCGTCGTCGTCGTTGCCTTTAGCCTGTGGCTCGCTTTCGTGTCAGTCATTGTACGTTTATTGCGTAGGCCTACACCAAATAGCATCAATGTTAATGCTATTTGCCTACACGTTGTGGATGTTTTTAAGTACTCCGTGTCGTGCGTTCTGTTGATACTGGTATATGCATGCAGTCATAGAGTTGTTACCATGACCGAGAACAAAATTAGCTTTGGCGTAACCACAAAAGGCAAACAAATGGTGCTACGCAAACAGTTTGAATTTGTTAAACATCGTGAATACGGCAATGGAACGATCCAATGGCGGTGCAAACTTTATCAAAAATGCCGATGCCAGGCGCGTATAACGACTGACGGTGACGATATCGTAAGTGTTGATCCTGAACACAATCACAGCGGCAACAGGGAGACAGCTTTAGCACGACAGGCTGTCGGTGAAATGAAAACAAACATGTCCGAATTGTCCGCGACTACAAGAAATGTTATGGCACATGTGAGCGCAGGTCTAGAGCCAGGTCGACAATGGTTTTCAGTACGTGCTGGACAAGCGAAGTAGGGATGGACAGAAGCTGTTCTGGCGCTGCGACCGCAAGGCGAACAGATGTCCGGCGCGATTGCATACGAACGCTACTGCGGATGACGTCGTCGGGCGCATGCGCGAACACAATCATCTCAGCGGTGACGCGGCGGCGCTTCGTGTCAACCGAACACGAACTACAGGCAGCGGCGTGCGACAACGTACTGACAGAACTGCGGTCCAGGTTCACTGTATGATCATATATGCTGTGATTAACACGTTACTTTTAACGCGCACATGCAGTTTGTGTATTACACGCCGTTTTCAGTTTACACGTTGAAGCTGGCTCGGCAAGCGCACGAGCGCTCAACGAGCTGGCTTGATGAGCTGGTTATCTCGTCGTTTAAAAGGTGTAATACTTCAACATTCACGAAGCTAGCCCCGCTAGCGCAGACGAGCGCTCATCGTGCGCTTGTAGAGCCAGTTTCGTCATGTGAACGGGGTATGGGTATTAGGCTTACGTGGCAGACGACTGTTTATGCGACCGATTAGGTATCCGGTTTACGTTTTGTCCAGGCTTTTTGGATCATTTCAGATCAATTAGAGGTTTAAGCTTCTTAGCTTCAAGATCCAAACCGAGCTGCGAAACACTAAAGGTCGAAGATCGAGCTCTAGACCAGCTGGGAGTTAAACAACGGTGAAATGTTTACTTTACAGACACCAACAGGTACGGCAACGTTCGGCGCAAGTTTAACCGACGGTCCGTGGGTCGCCCCCGGTATCTAACTAGATGCCGGGGAGGGGGGCGTGTGTCGACTGGTTCGCGTGACTAACAGGCATTCTTATGACTGGGTCTGTCTAGGCCTAGGTCTATATGTAACGTTGCGTGTGTAGCTTTTAAACGCGCCAGCAGCGATCAGCGCGCACGTGAGCGACGATCTCGGTGACTTTAGCAAGAGACGGCGAAAGTCAACAACAAGAGCTCCAGCAGCACCACAAGCTACTGTCAACTACTGCGTGTCAGCTGATGAATCGGAACAGCGTCTAGCGTTGCATGTAGACTCACACTCAGACAGCCGGGCCGCAGTCAAGGAAGAACCAGTTGACTATGGGTAGATATCAGATATTGCAGCGTTCAGGCTATACATTCGGTTATGTCGTTAACGCGTGATCAGGCGAGGATCGCAGCGTCACCCCGCAGTCCCGCACCCCGAATGTTAAAGTGTGACGGCTCGTTTCTATAGGTTAGCAGGTGGAGTTGTTACTGGTTAGTTATATTAGGGAAGCATTTTTACTTTGAAAATTTATTGCTATCGATTCCTTTGTTTGACAGGGGAGGGGACGTAGTCCTGTATTAGGAGACTATAGCAATTTCTAACTTTTTGGACATTCCATGCATTTTGGGGTGAAAAATCTGTCAAAAATGGGGGGACGGTTTATTGGATTTAGAAGCGTAATGACGTTGCACCAGTATGCAGTGGAGAGTTACTGGCTGTTCACGGAGTGGTTTCTGCTGCGTTGTCAGATGCAGTGATGATGGTGAGGATGTTGATGATGACGATGATGATGCTGATAGTGAATCGACGACGATTGATCGTTTTGTCGGCACAGCCAGTTCCCAGCGTCTCACCCAGGTACGTGTAAATAATAACTGCACTGTGTCTCAAAAAAATATATCCCCGACATTTTCGACAGTAACATGAAAACCAATTATCATATTTCGATAATTTTTGCTACGAATATTCCTGACACAACTTGCCATCAAATGACCGTTAAGTTTCCCACCTCACCCAACGTTTGTTTCTGCACTACCTGGGGAAATCACAACCAGCGAAATATCACTTTTTATCCAATGCGCTATGATTGCTTACCAGGTAATTAACATAACGTGTAAAACACATTTTGTTCACATTTCTGACACTTTGGCTGACAATTCATCCAGCTGTCCATTTTTCAACTGAATGTAGGAAAATTGCTTGAAGTGGTGACCCACTATGCTAACACAGGCAAGGAGACACATTTTTCATTCATTGGCAGCAGTATCGATAAAGTTCTGCTCCAGACCAGTCCAGGCTGTACCAGTCGCTTCTTGACTTCACAGACATTCCTAAACTTCATATGGTAGAGACACTGCTGCATGACAGTCAAACCTTGTGATAGACCGCCTGTTGGGGCCCACAGATTCGGATAGATGGAATTTATCAGCGTTTTTCATTCATTTTAACACGTATTATGCCTGGTCTGCTTTCTCCAGGTAGTGCAAAAGCAGACGTTGGGTGAGGTAAAAACTAAAACACTTATTTC